>OGIX01000471.1_pt1 | contig 29295 bp, 31 predicted proteins | sample 1571901 | NCBI WGS metagenome assembly OGIX01 (sample SAMEA2582102, study PRJEB24529) | metagenome | biome: Human gut stool | place: China | collected 2011
AATTCCTGTAAACATTAAAACAAAACCTACTCCGTATCGTATGCATTTAAACATTGAATCTAACTTTACAAGTAAAAAATATAAACTTCTTAATCCTAAGACGGCTAATATATTTGAACTGTAAACTATTAATGGATTAGTAGTAATAGAAAAAATTGCCGGAATAGAATCTATAGCAAATATAATATCTGAACTTTCTATTAAAATTAAAATTAGCATTAATGGAGTTGCCCAAAGATGTCCATTTATTCTTACAAAAAACTTTTGCCCGTATATTTTGTTTGTAACAGGAATTATTCTTTGAACAAACCTCATAAAGAAATTACCTTTAAATTCTTCTGTTTCGTTATGCTTTGTAAATAATTTAATACTACTTATAACAAGAATAACTCCAAAAATATATAGTAACCAATGAAATCTATTTACAACAGCAATTCCTAAGAAGATAAATACAAATCTCAATATCATAGCTCCGAATATACCGTATGTTAAAACTCTATGCTGATAAGTAATAGGAATTCCAAAGCTTGAAAATATAACAAGAAATAAAAACAAATTATCTACACTTAAACTTAATTCTATAACATATCCACCTAAAAATTCTAATGCATCTCCCACTCCATATAAATAATAAATAATTATATTTACTATAATAGCAAGGCTAGACCAAAATAAAAAATTTCTTAATGCACTTTTCGTATACAATATACCTCTCCTCATAAATTACTACAAATTATTTATATGTGAATTAAGTTAAATATATATCTCTAACATAACATTATTATTTTTAATATATAAAAGCCAGAAATACTTTAATTATATTTCTGGCATAAGTTAAAGGATTATTTTTTTGTCATTTTTACTACAAGCTTAGCTAATACATGCTTATCATGTTGATTTCCAACATCCCAAAGTTCTTTTAGAAGTTTTTCTTCATCATTAGTTGGTTCAACATGATTTGCTAGAAAGCCACCAACTTTTTCAGCAATATTATTTATACTACTATTTGATAAACCTATATTTTCACCCAAATCTACAGCTTTTCCTAAGGCATCTTTCCAATTATCCCACTCATTCGTATTATTCATGTGGCATCCTCCTAAAACTTTATAAACTTAGTATTATCCTAAAGATAAATACTATTCCATTTTAGAAAGGATATTTTTATTTATTCTAGTGTATAAGTTTTCCTGAATCATTTACATGAATTAATTCCTCTGGATAAGGCATAAAGAAACTCTGATTTGATAAATAATCTAAATCAAATCTTATTATATAGCCTTTTACTAAGTACAGAGGAACTGAGAAAGGTACTAACCCTTTTTTATACTTATCAATTGTATTCCAAATAAATTGCATTTCTTCTTGTGTTATATTATCTTTGAAACTATCAATAGATTTTAGTAATACATTTATATTAGATGTATATCTAGGGGCTCTTTCTAAAAGCTTATAAAGGTATTTTTCATACTCATTAAATACCATTTTACTATTAAACGAATCATCATTATAAATTAATGAATCTAAGAGTTTTGAATATTTCTGACTATATGCTAAAAATAAGAGGGTATTTTTAAGATGAAAATCTTTTAATTTCCCTTTATCATTACTCTTTTTAGCCTCTCTGAAACTCGCTAATACAAATATCCTAGTTAAAAAATGCTCTCTTATTTTAAAGTTAGTTAATCGTCCTTCATCTTCTATTATTATATTAGGATATTTATTTGTTATCCTCTGTACAAAAACCCCCTTACCTCTTTTAATTGCCGCACCTTTATCTATTGATGTATATATTTTTGCATCCTTTACTCCACAAGTTGGTGATTTATTTTTTAAAATAAATCCATCAATATCGCCTAAATCGCTTAAAAATTTCTCAGTAAATCCATCTAACTTTGCTGTCACATCTTGACCAGTTGTAGATACTACTAATCCACACTTATTGTCTTTTTGAATTATTCTTAAAACATCTCTTGGAACTGGTAGCCCTGAATCAGTTTCTGGACATACAGTTATAAACTCTACGTAATTTCTTAAGTTCTCTATAAAAACATTGTTTTCAATTCCACCGTTATATCTACAAGCCTCAAACCCTAAACATTTACTAATGACTAGAATAGGTTTAACATCATAATTCATAGAAATCTTCCTTTCTATATGTTCTTATGATATTTTCTGTAGTTTAAAGTTTATTTATTCAGTCTATGGTATGCAAGTTGTTATTCTACTTGTTTTAGTAATCTTTTAATTAAATCCATTGCTTTTCTTTCGCCTAACTCTTCTGGAACTATTACTATAATAGCTTTTATATCATTATCTGATGGGTCCCATTTATAAGCTTGAAATTTTATTATTGAATCATCAGGTAAATATTCTTCTAATTCATACCCTACTTCTTCAGTAATTGTCATATATTCTTCAAATAATGTATCCTCATCTAAATCTTCTAAATTATAATTCTCTGCTATTTCTTCATTTAGTTCTGATATATCAATGCTTAAATTTAAAGCGACTATATCTTCCCTTTTAGACCCTTTACTCATATCTTTTATTACTTTAAATTCTGTATTTTCTTCAATTACTTTTATAAAGTCCTTACTATCTACAACTCTATTTCCAAATGCAATGTACATTTTAATTCCTCCTTGGCAATATTATTTAACTGTTATATTATTAGTCTTAGGGAATAGGCTGTCATAAAACTTGTCAAAGCCATCATCATTAATAACTATTTCCTCAGTATCATTTACATAAAACTTATTCATAGTATTTACTATTAAATCAAATTTTTTAATGTTATTTTCTTCAAGTAATACAGTGTAAAGATATGCTAAATGATCATCCATATATTTTTGAATATCTTTTAAATCCTCTTCAGAAATTTTATTATTTTTTATTAGCTCTTTTATTGGGCCATTTTTAAAAGCAAAATAAGTTGATGCTTTAGCTATTTGTGCTATATATTCTTTTGGTAATCTATTTGTCATTATGTAAAACTCCCTATTTTCTTAATAAATTTTATAAGTTATTATACTCATCTTCTTTAAAACCAACTAATACTAAATCTTCCTTAATTAATATTGGCCTTTTAACAAGCATTCCATTTGTTGATAACAAATCAATTTTTTCTTCATCTGTCATTACTTTCAATTTATCTTTTAATCCCATCTCCTTATATAGTTTTCCAGACGTATTAAAGAATTTCTTTATTTCTAAATTACTTTGACTTATCCACTTTGTAAGTTCTTCTTTAGTTGGATTTTCTTCAACTATATGTCTTTCTACAAAGTCGATATTTTTGTTTTGTAAAAATTTTTTTGCCTTTATGCAAGTTGTACATTTAGGATAAGATATAAATAATGTCATAACTCTACTCTCCATTCATTAGTTTTTAAATAATTTTATCATAATTGTCTATATATGATAAGTGAATTTTGATTTCTTTAGTGTTTTTTTAATATTTTTACCTTAAATTGTGTATAATTAATACTATAAACTTAGTGGAGGGATATTATGAATTATGCTTCAGTACAAAATCTAATAAATATAAGTGATTTTACTTCAGCAGAATCTATATTAAAAAATAATCCTTGCAATGACTCTACTTGGCATTATTTATATAGCAAAGTATTGCTATCAAAGCAATGGTTTGATGAATCATTAAATCATCTTAAAATAGCTTGTGATTTAGCTCCTGATAACTATATATATAATAATGAGCTAATTAACCTTTTTGGAAGAGGCAGACGTTATAGCGACGATTATTATAGAGGTGGATATAGACATAGAAATCGTGGTTGCTCTTGTTGTTGCTGTGATGATTGTTGTTGTGACTGTAATTTTAGTTGCTGTGATTTAATATGTTTAGATAGTTGTTGCGAGTGTATGGGTGGCGATCTAATCGATTGTATTTAATAATAAGCGCTTAGATATAAATAATATATCTAAGCTTTTATTATTTTACTAATAAAAAAATACTTATTCTAAACTACTTTCTCTAATATCTAATTTTCTTTTCATTCCATCTGAAAATGTATTTGGATAATTATTAGAATTTATAACTTTATACTATATAGAAATAAATCATTCATCCTTTTTTATCACTCTTTCTTTAAGTTAAGAATATATTATAATAATTCAATAGTTAATAAAGGAGCTATTTATATATGAATCCTTATAAGATCTTAGGCATTAGACCAAATGCATCTAAAGATGAAATAGAAATTGCTTATAAGAATATAATTGAATCTAACAATCTTAATGCTAATTCAGATAATCCAGTAGAATTTTTGACTGAAGAAAAGCTTTCAAAAGTAAATGAAGCCTTTCGTACTTTATCTAATGAAGGGAAATTAAAAGAAATACGTGATTTAATAGAATCAGAACAATTTCTTGCCGCTGAAACCGAATTAAATTTAATCTCTGATAAAAATAATGCAGAATGGAATTATTTAAAAGGTTTTGTTATGCTAAAAAAAGGTTGGTTTAGTGCCGGTGTTAATCACTTAAAGACTGCCGTAGAGTTAAATCCAGATAATGAAGAATATAGAGAAACTATGCAATTATTATCGAGAAAAGTAAGTCAAATTAGAGCTAATTATGCAAGAATAGCAGCACAAAATAACTCTCAAAATGATATGGATCTTTGTGGTGGAGGTTCTGGTGCTGGAATGGGTAATAGCGGAGATATGTGTGGTGGTAATCAAGGTAATGCTGCAAATATTCTAAACAGTATGGCAGGTAGCGGAAATCCTCTTGGTGGCGGTGGTAACCCCTTAGGTGGTGGAGCTAATCCTTTAGGTGGTGGTAACCCTCTAGGCGGAAACATGCAAAATGGTAATCCACTTCAAAGTATGTTAATGCAAAATCTAATGTCACCTAACAATATGAACATGTGTGGTAATGGTGGCGGAGGTATGTGTTAATTTATAACTCAAAGGAGCATCTTAATGTTTGGATATATTACACCTTTAAAAAGTGAGCTAAAGGTAAAAGAATTTGAATACTTCCGTAGTTATTATCATGGGTTATGTTATTCAATAAAAAACAACTTTGGGAATATACCAAGATTAACTTTAAACTATGATATGACCTTTATTGGATTTATCTTAGAAGGTTTGAGTAATGAATCAATAATAATTGAAAATAAAAGATGTATTAAGCATCCTACTTATGATATTCAAGTGATTAAAGATACAAATGCATTAAAATATGCAGCAAATTTAAGTATTACCTTTTTTGATTATAAACTAAAAGATAATATTAATGATGATGATAATAATAAAAGTAAAGTTTTTAATATTTTTCTTGGTCCATATAGTAAAAAAGCAGCTTTAAATCATTATAATATTAATTCTATTATAAAATTAAATTTAGCTAATTTGTCTAACATGGAAAAAGAGAAAAACTTTAATTCTTTAGACCAAATTTGTCATCCTTTTAGTAATATAATGGCTTCTATTCTTAAAGATTATCCTCATAACCTTTTTGAAGATTCTAATACCTTAAGGGATAAGTTATATAACTTAGGATATTGTATTGGTAAATATATTTATCTCATGGATGCTTTTGACGACTTAGAAGAGGACATTTTATCTAATCAATTTAATCCTCTTATAGTTACTCATAAATTAGATAGAGAGAACTATAAAGATATTATTAACGAGATAATAAATGAAATGGACTTTCTAATTTTAAGTTGTATATCACATTGCAAAGAAATTTTAGACTCAATTACTCTTTTAAAGCATAGAGAAATATTGAATAATATAATTACTTTAGGGATGACCAATGAGTTTTACCAAATCTGCAATAAAATGTACAAAAAAATACCTCCTAATAACTAGGAGGTATTTCAAATTACTTTTGGTATGCAACAACATCCTTCTTACTATCCTCTATTACATTCCCATCTTTATCTAAATCATATACATTGGTAACAGTAACCTTATTAATTTCACCATCTAATTCAGTAATTCTAGCTAAGAAATAACTATTTACTTTTTTGTCTAACTTAGTTGGTTCATCCATAGTTGTTACATATTTTCCAGTTGATGTTTCTACAATAATCTCGCATTTATTATTTTCTGATCCAAACATAAATTGATTTTTTGAGTCATTGTAAACTTTAACTCTTAGTATTCCACCTTCAAATAGCTTTATGTTCTTCGCTAAATTCAAAGTCAGTTCACCTTTATTATACATTGGAATATCATAATTTTCACAAGCAATTATTCCATCTGGTGAAATAGCCCATCCTTCTTCTTCTTTTATTAGGGCATAATCATAATTGTTTGTAGTCTCTTCATCATTAGCCTTTGATGTTATTTTTATAGTGGCTCTCTTTATTGTATCACTGTAATCTTCCATACTAACAAGCTCTGAACTAATTATTTTAGACTCTTTTCTTGATTTCTCTAATATTTTTTCAATAGTAGCTAAATCATACCCTGTTGAATCTACATATACATCTGCATATAATTTTGCTAATTCACTAACATTATCTTCTTGATTATCTTTAATAAATGTATCTACAAGCTCTTCTGGAGTTCCTAATCTAAGTGGTTCTACTTCTGTCTTAGCAACACATCCTACTAAAACTGAACTAGCTATACCAGCTACTAATAGTATTTTTAAAAATCTTTTACTTTTAAACATTTTCATTCTCCTTTGTAACATATGTTTTGTTATACTTAATAAAAGATTCATTAAAATAATGAATCTTTTATTAACAACCTATATTATAAACCAAATCTTTCATGCAATAATTTCATAGCCTGTGAAAGTTTACTTGTATGAATTAAACACCAAATAGTAATATTGGAATCAGTAGTTTGTAGTACTTCAATATTATTTTCTGTTAAAGTGTTAATAATTTTAGCCATTATCCCAGGAACTCCTGTCATTCCACTACCAACTATAGCAATAGTACTACACTCTTCTACAGTTGTAAAATTAATATTAGCTTTAGTTAATACTTGATTTAACTTTTCTTTTTCATCAGCGTTTATTGTGAAAATTTGATGTGCAGGAAAAATGTTTATCAAATCTAAACTTATATTATTTTTGGCAATATTATCTAACAAACTTCTATAGGCTGCATGATTTGGATTCTCTGACAATCTTACTCTAACTTGAATTCTATTATCTAAGTGAGTTATTCCAGTTATAAAACGTCTATTTTCATCTGATACTTCTTTAATTATTAAAGTCCCTTTACTATCTGACATTGTGTTCCTTATTACTATAGGTATATTTGCTTTCTTAGCTAAATCTACAGCCTTAGGGTGAATTACTTTAGCTCCTTGATCTGCTAGTTGATAAACCTCATTATAACTTACTTCATCTATTAAAGATACATCATCAACTAATCTTGGATCGGCTGTCATAATTCCATCAACATCAGTATATATTTCAATTTCTTTAGCCTTTAATGCTACTCCTAAAATGCAAGCTGAAGTATCGCTTCCCCCACGTCCTAATGTGGTAAAAAGCCCATCTTTAGTAATACCTTGAAATCCTGTAACAACTGGAACTTTTCCTTCATTTAGCACCTCTAAAATTTTACCTGGATCTGTGTTTATAAAATTTGCATTAGTGAAATTATCATCTGTTAATATTCCTGCTTGTCCACCTGTTAATGGTACAGCTTTAATTCCATAATTATAAAGTGTATTACAAACTACAACTGAACTAATTATTTCGCCACAACACATCAACAAATCTTGAGCATTTTTATTATCACTTAAGAACTTATCTCCTACAATTGATAATAATGTATCTGTTGCATATGGATCTCCCTTTCTCCCCATAGCAGATACAACCACAACAGGTTTCATACCTTCATCTATAGCAGTTTTAACTTTAGCAGCTAATTGGTTTCTTCTTACCTCTGTAGATACAGATGTTCCTCCAAATTTTTGCACTATAATTTCCAAGGACTGTTCCCCCTTAAAATTTAAGCAGTGCTAAACTATTTCTATGCTCTCGCACGCTTAATCTTTGTTTCATCTGCAGAGATTACTATTACATTAGCTCCAACTTTAGTAACACATTCCCATGGAATTTCTACATATTCACGACTAGATAAAAAACTAAATTTACTACCACTTACTCCTACAATCATATATTTCATATAGCCATTTTCATCTATAATAAAATCTATATTTTGAGCATTATCATATTTTTCAGCAGATTCTAAATTAAATATTTCAAATCGCTCTAATTCACTAAGCATTTTTAAACCATTATCAGGTTTTTTTTCATAGTATTCATAATCTTTCATAATAACTACCCCCTTACCTATACATAATTTTATGCGTTCAGGAGGTAGTTTATTACACTTCATAATACAATTATTTTATTATTGAATTTAATTTATTAATATCTATACTTTGACCTACATATGCGGAGCTAATAATTCCTGGTTTAAAGCATCTCTCCAATACACAGTCTATGTCCTCATTACTAATTTTGTTAATTCTATTTATAACATCTTCTTGAGTTTTTATTTTATTTTGTAATAGAACTGATTTAGCATTTGCAAACATTCTTGAAGAGGTACTTTCTAATCCTAAAATATAAGAAGCTTTTATTTTCTCCTTATTTATTTTAAGTGTTTCCTCACAAATTCCCTTATGACTAAATTCTCTAAGTTCTTTATCTATTACTTCTAATGCATTATCAGCAAATTGTTTACTTAATCCTGTATATATATTTAATGTTCCTATTCCTAAATATGTTTGAGGATATGAATATACTGTATAGCATAACCCTAACTCTTCCCTTACCTTTTGAAAAAGTATAGATGATGCTCCTCCTCCAAAAACATTATTTAATAATAATAACGAATAGGCTTTATCATCTGCATAAGGTAATCCCTGTAATCCAAGATTAATATGAAGTTGCTCTATTTGTTTTTCTGTGTATGCACTTTCACTGTGAAGGGAAGGTATTGTATATTGAGGTTGATATTTATCACTTGTATTCCAACCACCAAAATAAAACTCAATTTTCTTTTTTAATTCATCACTATCAAATTTGCCACAAATACTTATTACAGAATTGTAAGGAGTATAATGTCTATCTATATATTGCTTTATCTTTTCTCTATTAAAAGATTTGATTCCATCTATTGTTCCCAATATAGGATAAGCTAAAGAATTACCACCAAAAATAGCTTTAGAATGAATATCATCTAATACGTCTTCTGGATTATCTTCACTCATATTTATTTCTTCAATTACTACACCTTTTTCTTTTTCTATTTCTTCCTCATCAAATTTCGAGTTTAACATCATATCTGATAAAACGTCTAAACATAGATCCATTTGAGTATTTAATGATTTCAAATAATAGCAAGTAGTTTCTTTGCTAGTAAATGCATTTATTTGTCCACCTATATTTTCTATTTCTTGAACTATATTCTTAGCTGTTCTTTTCTCAGTTCCTTTAAAGAACATATGCTCAATAAAATGAGATATTCCATTTTCATCTTTCGTCTCATTTCTTGAACCGTTTTGAACCATTACGCCAACACTTATTGAATTAACATGTTCAATATATTCAGTTACTACTCTTAAACCATTATCTAATGTATATAAATTAAACATAATTTCCTCCCTAACTTTGTTACTTTGCTTTTAGTTTATTTTATTACTGCTATAATTATTCTTTATATTAAAAAAAGAGAATTTAATAATTCTCTTTCATTAGTATTTTATTCGCTTTTTTCTTCATCATCAGGTAAAGCATCTTTTCTTGATAGATTTATTCTACCTTGTTGGTCTATTTCAGTTACCTTAACTAAAATTTCGTCTCCTACAGAAACGATATCTTCAACCTTGTTTACTCTAGCCTTATCTAATTTTGAAATGTGACAAAGTCCTTCTTTATTTGGTAATATTTCAATAAACGCACCGAATGTGGCTATTTTAGTTACCTTTCCTAAATAAACTTCACCTGGTTGCACTTCTTTTGTTAATCCTTCTATAATTTTAATAGCAGCATTAACACCATCATGATCAGGAGAAGATACAAATACTGTTCCATCTTCTTTTATGTCAATCTTAACCCCAGTATCTGCAATTATCTTATTAATTACTTTTCCACCGGCACCGATGACATCTCTAATCTTTTCAGGATCAATTGTAATTGTTGATGTCTTAGGAGCAAATCTAGAAACTTCTTTTCTTGCTTCTGGTAAACATTCATTTATTTTATCTAAAATAAACAATCTTGCTTTTCTTGCCCCTGTTATAGCATCTTTTATTACCTTAAAGCTTAAACCAGCAATCTTAGTATCAACTTGAATTGAAGTTATACCTTCAGTTGTACCAGCAACCTTAAAGTCCATATCCCCAAAGAAATCTTCTATCCCTTGAATATCAGTTAATACTTCTTCTTCTGATAAATCTTCAGATGTAATAAGGCCCATAGCTATTCCTGCTGCCGGTCTCTTAAGAGGTACTCCAGCTGCTAGAAGTGCTAAAGTTGACCCACAAACAGCACCTTGAGATGTTGAACCATTAGAACTTAACACTTCAGATACTAATCTAATAGTGTATGGGAATTCTTCTTCTGATGGTATTAATGGCTCTAATGCTCTTTCTGCTAAAGCACCATGACCTATTTCTCTTCTACCAGGTCCTCTTAGTGGTCTTACTTCACCTACTGAATAAGCTGGGAAGTTATAGTGATGCATATATCTCTTAGATTCTGTTTCACCTATACCATCTATTATTTGAATATCTCCAACTGCACCTAAAGTAGCAACTGTCATTACTTGAGTTAATCCTCTTGTAAATAATCCAGTCCCATGAGTTCTTGGTAATAGATCAACTTCACATGAAATCTTTCTTATTTGATCAAAAGCTCTTCCATCTGGTCTTCTTCCATGATTTAAAAGCATATCTCTAACTACTGCTTTTTGCATATCATATATTATTTCTTTAGAATCACCAAAAGTGTCTGCATATTTTTCAGCAAATTCTTCAGCAATCTTATCGTTTACTAAATCCATTGCAGCATTTCTCTCATCTTTATCAGTAATCCACATAGCTTCTTTAATCATATCACCAGCAAAAGCTTCGATATCAGCCTTTAAATCACTATTTGGCTTGTAAAGTACAGGTTCATCCTTTTCTTTACCGAATTTGCTCATAGCTTCTTCTTGGAATTGAATAATATCTTGACACTTATCAAATCCATATTCGATAGCTTTTATCATGGTATCTTCAGGTATTTCATCTCCACCTGCTTCAATCATCATAACTCTATCCTTTGTAGCACAAACAGTTAATTGAAGAATACTCTCTTCTCTTTCAGTTGATGTTGGATTTAAAACAAAGTTTCCATCGATTAGTCCCACTTGCACCGCAGCAACTGGAGTAGTGAAAGGTATACTAGATACGCATAATGCCATAGATGCAGCATTAATTGCTAGAATTTCTGGTAAGTTATCTTGTTCTACAGATACTACTGTACAAACTACTTGAACGTCATTTCTATATCCTTTTGGGAATAAAGGTCTTAGAGGTCTATCTACAGCTCTTCCAAAAAGTATTGCATTTTCAGAAGGTCTTCCCTCTCTTTTAATAAATCCACCTGGAATTTTTCCTACAGCATATAATCTTTCTTCATATTCAACACTTAATGGGAAAAAGTCTATACCTTCTCTTGGTTTTTCTGAAGCATTAACATTTGTTAATATTACTGTATCTCCATAGCTCATAAAAATAGCTGCATTTGATAGCATTCCTACTCTACCAAACTCAACTTTCATATTTCTACCTGCTATATTTTTTTCAAGCACATTAATCATTTAATAACCTCCTTTCAGGTCTATCATACAAATATAATTTTTTAAAATAATAGAGCGGAAAAAACCCGCTCTAAAGATTATCTTCTTAAGCCTAATTTTGAAACTATAGCTCTGTATCTTTCGATATCTTGAGCAGCTAAGTAGTTTAAGAATCCTCTTCTTTGTCCAACCATCATTAAAAGACCTCTTCTTGAGTGGTGGTCTTTTTTGTGCATTTTTAAGTGACTAGTTAAAGAATTGATTCTTTCTGTTAATAATGCGATTTGAACTTCTGGTGAACCTGTATCACCTTCGTGTCTTCCGAATTCATTGATTATTTCTTGCTTTCTGATTTTATCCATCTTTCTTACCTCCGTAAATATATCCCCTATGACCATGAAATGAGAAATCACCCTCATATCTTAGAAATAGGTTTTCCATAAAGAATTATAACAAACTAATTATGTCTTGTAAATATAAATTAATTATTTCCTACAATTTTGTTGTATTTATAACTACAATACGCTTATACGTCTATTTTTGTCTTATAATTTCTCTATTTTCAGCATATCTTTTATCTTTTTTTAATTGACATACTAATTCATCGAGTCCATTAAATTTCATTTCATCTCTTATTCTATCTATAAAGTATATTTTAATTTCTTCATCATATATATACTCGTTAAAATTTAATATATAGGTTTCTATAGTTAATTCTTTCCCATTTACTGTAGGATTATTCCCAATTGATGTAATTCCTTTGTATATTTTACCATTTATTTCGATATTAGTGTAATAAACGCCTACTTTAGGAATTAACTTTGGTGTGGTTAAACTAATGTTAGCTGTCGGAAATCCAATTTGTCTTCCTAGTTTCTTTCCGTGAACTACATTACCAGTAATTGAATAATGTCTTGATAACATTTCATTAGCTATAGATATATCACCATTTACTATTTCTTTTCTTATACGCGTAGAGCTAACTACATCATCTTCATATATGCATGGTTCCATTACACAAAGTTCATAACTGTATTTTTCTTTTAGTTTTTTTAAAAGTTCAATATCACCTAGATTTTTATAACCAAATCTAAAATTAAATCCAACAACAATTCCACGTATAGAATAGTCATTGCATAACCATCTTATAAACTCCTCAGGATCCATTTTCATTACTTCTTTGTCAAAAGTTTTTAATGCTAGAATATCAACATTTTCTTTAAGTAAAATATCAATTTTTTCTTTATTAGTCATTAGTAAATCTAGATTGTTTTCAGCAATTATTACTGTTCTAGGATGATTTTTAAAAGTAAATACCATTGATTTACCTTCATTCTCCCTAGCTAAATCTTTAACTTTATTAATTAAAGATAGATGTCCAATATGAAGTCCATCGAAGCTACCTAAAGCAACATAATTGTTTCTTTTGGGTTCTAATAAATTAACATTATCTAATACTAACATTACCTTCTCCTAAGTAATTAATAACTTCTCTATCTTAAATCCATTATTATTTTTACAGCCAATTCCTAACAAATTATTATCTTCATCATATACTCTATATAATTTATTTTGAATTACAGTATCTTTTGTAAATCTTGAATCAAAAACATTAACTCCATTAATTAAAAGTTTAGCAAATTTATTTGTTACAACTATTCTATCAAATTCCTCTAAAGCATTTTCTATAGTAATTAAATTTTGAGTTAAAGTTTCAGTGTTTAGTTCATTTATATTAACTGAATTATCTATTGAAAATCTAGAAGTTTTTAATCTACATAATTCTGTCATAGCAGCGTATACGCCAAGTCTTTCTCCAATATCAAAACATAAGCTTCTTATATAAGTCCCTTTAGAACAAGTTACTTTCATTGATATATAAGGATTGTCTATTTTTATATCTTCAATATTATATATAGTAATATTTCTTCCTGGCCTTTCAACCTCTATTCCTTTTCTAGCTAATTCATATAATCTTACTCCATTTTGCTTTAAAGCTGAATACATTGGTGGTACTTGACAATACTCTCCTTTAAAAGAGTTTATTGCATTTAATATTTCCTCATCTTTCAATAGAGAACAATCTCTTTCTTCAAGAATTTCACCTTCTAAATCATATGTAGTTGTTCTTATACCTAGCTTAAAAGTGGCTTCATAGATTTTTTCTGAATCCATTATGTAATCTATAATCTTAGTAGCTTTACCAATGCATATAGGTAAAACTCCTGTTGCTTCTGGATCAAGTGTACCAGTATGTCCAACCTTTTTGATTTTACATACCTTTTTAACTTCTCTAACTACATCAAAAGATGTCATTCCTTTCGGTTTAAAAATATTTAAAACACCATTCATTTTCTACAACTCTTTCTCTATTTCTTTTAAAAGAATTTCTTTTGCTTCATTTATAGATTTATCTTTAACTGATATTCCTGCAGCTTTAGTATGTCCTCCACCGCCAAAAATCTCAGCAATCTTTCTTACATCTACATCGTTTTTTGAACGCAAGCTACACTTTACGCCATTTTCAACTTCTTTAATTAAAAGTGTAACTTCTACACCTTTAATTTGTAAACCGTAAGATATAATATCAGATGTATCTCCAATTTCTATACTAAACTCATTAGCAAAGCTATTTGGTAATTCTATTAAAGCCACTTTACCACCTAATACTAATTTCATATTACTTATTACTTTACCAATAAACCTAACTCTATCAAATTCCTTATTATCGAAAAGACTTTGATAAATATAAGTATTATTTACACCGATCTTTTTTAAATTGCTAGCAATTAGTAACGTTCTATCAGTTACATTTGAATGTCTGAAACAACCAGTATCTGTAACTAAAGATGTATAAAGACATGTAGCAACATTTAATGTTTTTTCATTATCTATAGATAAATCTACTCCTAATAATCCTAGAAGTTCATATACTATTTCAGCTGTAGCAGAAGCTGTTGTATCTACGTAATTACTGTCTCCGTAAAAATCATTAGAAAGATGATGATCTACATTCAATAATACCCCATTAAAATTATTTAAATTAGCACAAACTCTTTCTAAGTTTCCACAATCTAAAACTATTACAACGTCTGTATCTTGAGTTGGTTCTGTTATATTTCCTGTTACTTCATTCGAAGCTGGAAGATAATTAAGATTTTCACTTAACTTATCCTTTGATATGATGTAAGCGTCTTTATTAATAATACGTAATCCTTGTAGAAGTGCAAGGACACTACCTACAGCATCACCATCTGGTGATACATGGTAGGTAATGCCTATCTTTTTTGCACCTAATAATATTTCACTAATAGACTTTAAGTCCACTTTATTTATCCTTAACCTTTGCAATTAACTCTTCAATATGCATTCCATAATTAATTGAATCATCTAATTCAAATAATATTTGTGGATTATATCTTAAATTAATTCTTTGACCAATTTCTCTTCTAATATATCCACTTGCATTCTTTAAGGCTAAAAACGTATTATTTTTTTCTTCTTCATCTTTTCCGAATATACTTACAAAAACTTTTGCATATCTTAAATCTTTAGTAACTTTTACATCAGTAACAGAAACCATTGCAGTAAGTCTTGGATCTTTTATTTCATTTCTTATTATATTACTTATCTCTCTTTTTACTTCTTCGTTTATTCTTCCGCCTCTATAGTTAGCCATTTAATTCACCTCTTAAAGCTCTTTTCTTTTAATAGCTTCCATTGAATATGACTCGATTATGTCTCCTTCTTTAAGGTCATTGAACTTTTCAACGCTTAATCCACACTCATATCCTCTAGCAACTTCTTTAGCGTCATCTTTAAATCTCTTTAAAGAAGCTAATGTTGATTCAAATATAACTATTCCATCTCTAATAACTCTTATTTCAGAACTTCTTACTATCTTACCATCTATTACATAACATCCAGCTATAGTTCCTACATTTGAAATTTTATATGTCATTCTTACTTCTGCTTTACCATTAACAACTTCTTTGTATTCTGGATCAAGCATACCAATCATAGCTGATTTAACATCTTCTATAGCATCATAGATTATTCTATAAGTTTTAATTTCAACACTATCTTTTTCAGCTTGAGCTACGGCATTGTTATCAGGTCTTACGTTAAATCCTATAACGATGGCATTTGAAGCTGCTCCTAAAGTTACATCAGTTTCAGTTATAGCACCTACAGCACCATGGATAACTCTAACCTTAATATCATCGGTAGAAAGTTTTTCTAAAGATTGTTTAATAGCTTCAACTGAACCTTGAACATCAGCCTTAACAACTATTGATAATTCTTTTACTTTACCTTCTTGGATTTGGCTATATAAGTCTTCTAATGAAACTCTATTTGATGATTGATGACTTTCAGTTCTAATTTTTTCTTTTCTAGATTCAGCCATATTTCTTGCAGTCTTTTCGTCTTTAACAACTACAAATCTATCACCTGCAGCTGGAACTTCAGATAAACCTAATACTTCAACCGGAATTGATGGTCCAGCAGATTTAATCTTCTTTCCTTTATCATCAAACATAGCTCTGATTCTACCATAAGTTGATCCAACTAATATTGAATCTCCTACATTTAAAGTACCATTTTGGATAAGTAAAGATGCAACTGCTCCTCTTCCTTTATCTAACTTAGCTTCAATTACAGTTCCTTTACCTTTTCTATTAGGATCAGCTTGTAATTCTTGCATTTCAGAAGTTAAGATAACCATTTCTAAAAGACTTTCTAGATTTTCACCAGTTTTAGCTGAAACAGGAACACAAATTGTATCTCCTCCCCAGTCTTCTGCAACTAAACCATGTTCAGTTAACTCTTGTTTAACTCTATCTATGTTAGCACCTGGTCTATCTATTTTATTTATAGCAACTATCATTGGAACTCCAGCAGCTTTGCAGTGGTTAATTGCTTCTTTAGTTTGAGGCATTATTCCATCGTCAGCAGCTACAACTAATATAACTATATCAGTAACTTGTGCTCCTCTTGCTCTCATAGCAGTGAAAGCTTCATGTCCAGGAGTATCTAAGAATGTTATCTTTTCTCCATTTAAAGTTACAGTGTAAGCACCAATATGTTGAGTTATTCCACCTGCTTCACCTACAGTAACTTTTGCATGTCTTATAGCATCTAAAAGTGATGTCTTACCATGGTCAACATGCCCCATTACTGTAACTATTGGAGGTCTCTTTTCTAAGTTTTCTTCTGAAGCTTCAACTTCTTCTTCAAACTCTTCTAATTCGTTATTTTCTTCTTTTCTTGCAACTAAAACTTCATATTTCTCACATACTTTTTCAGCAGTATTAAAATCTATTTCTTGATTTAATGCAGCCATAACCCCTGTGAATATTAAAGTTCTAATTACATCATTGCTAGGTTTTCCAAGCTTTTCAGATAATTCTTTAACTGTAATAGTTTCACCTATTTCAATAACTCCTGATGCAGCTTCAGCATTTCTTTCAATTTCTTCCTGCTCTAATTGTTTCTTAGTCTTCTTCTTTTTTCTTACACCTTTATTTAACTCTTCAGCTAATTCATCTTCATATTCATCAACTATGGTTTTCTTTTCTCCATCTTCTGAACTACTATCTGAAGATCCACCTAATAATTCTTTTATAAGTTCTGCATCCTCATCTTCTATTACACTCATGTGGTTTTTCACTTCTATGCTAAATTCATCCATTAATAAATTTATTAAATCTTTCGAGCTAACATTAAGCTCTTTTGCCAATTCATATACTCTAATCTTTGACAATAAAATCACCCCCGGTTAATTTGTTACTTTTTCTGTTTTGTATAATGACAATAGTTTTTCTGCCATATTTTTATCTTTTAATGCTAAAATTTTTATTTCAGCTCTTCCAATAGCAATTCCAAGCTCTTCTTTTGAAAAGTCCTCTATTAAAGGTATTTCTTTTTCAGCGCAATGATTTCTAAACTTTCTTCTTGTACTATCTGATGCATCATTAGAAAGAATTACAAGATATAGACTGATTCTATTTCTTTGTTCATCACATTTACTATAACCTTCAATCAAATTTCCTGATCTTTTTACTAAACCTAGAAAATTAAAAAATTTATTCATTTTCTATCTCATTCCTTAGTCTGTTGTATATTTCTTCATCTATAACAACATCTAGATTTCTACTTAATCTTTTTGCTTTAAAAGCCTTTTCAAGACATTCAGCATTTTTACAAACATATGCTCCTCTACCGGATTTTTTGCCAGTTAAATCTACTGAAACTTCCCCTTCCGGGCTCTTAACAACTCTTATAAGTTCTTTTTTAGGTTTCATCTCCATGCATCCAGTACACATTCTTAATGGTATCTTTTTTACTTTCATAAAAAATCACCTCTATTCAGTAGCTGCTTCAGCTTGAGATTTGCTCTTTATATCTATCTTCCATCCAGTTAATTTTGCAGCTAATCTAACATTTTGCCCTTCTTTACCTATAGCTAATGAAAGTTGGTTATCGTCAACAACAACCTTAGCTGATTTATTTTCTTCATCAACATCTACACTTAATACTTTTGCAGGACTTAAAGCACTAGATATAAACTCTTCTGGAGCTTTACTCCATTTTATTATATCTAATTTTTCACCTTTAAGTTCATTTACTATATTTTGTACACGTGCCCCTTTAGGTCCAACGCAAGCTCCCATCGGATCAACATTTTCATCATGAGAAACCACAGCAACCTTGCTTCTTGAACCTGCTTCTCTTGATATACTCTTAATCTCTACAACACCTTCATGTATTTCTGGAACTTCTAGTTCAAATAATCTTTTAACTAGACCAGGATGTGTTCTTGACACAACAACTTGTGCTCCTTTTGGTGTATTTTTAACTTCTACAACATAAAGTTTAACCTTTTCTGGGAATTTATAGACTTCTCCAGGCATTTGTTCATTTGGCCCTATTGCTGTTTCAAGCTTACCTATATTAACAAATACGTTACCTTTATCTTTTCTTAATATAGTACCAGTAATGATATCATATTCTTTTTCTTTGTATTCATTATATATAATGCTTCTCTCAGCTTCTCTAATTCTTTGAGTCACAACTCCTTTAGCAAGTTGTGCTGCAACTCTACCAAAGTTTTTAGGTGTAACCTCAAAATCAACTACATCGTTTAAATCATACTTAGGATTTATTTCCTTTGCTTCCTCTAAACCTATTTCCGTTACATTATCAAAAATTTCTTCAACAACTATTTTTTGAGAATAAACGTGAATCTCTCCATTGTCTCTATTTATTGTAACTTTTACATTTGCAGCTGCAGAATTAGGTCCAGCATAATTCTTTTTGTATGCAGCCTCTAATGCATCCTCTATAGTTTCAAATAATAAATCCTCACTAATACCTTTTTCCTTAACAATTTCTCTAAGAGCTCCTATAAACTCCTCATTCATTTTGATTACCCTCCTTGCTATATTTCCCCTTCTAAGTTTGTAGATTTTATCTTATCTTTAGGAATAGTTTGTAATTTTTCGCCTTCTAATTCAACAATTATATTATCTTCATTAACTTCCTTTAAAATTCCTTTAAAGTTCTTATTTCCATCTAATGCTTTAGTTAATCTTACTAAAACTTCTCTGCCAACAAATTTTACATAGTGATCATTAGTAAATAATCTTCTGTTTAATCCTGGTGAAGAAACTTCTAAGGAATAAGCTTCTTTTATTGGATCTACTTCATCTAGTACATCACTAACTCTTCTTGAAAGAGCTTCACAGTCAGATAGGAATATTCCCCCATCCTTATCTATATATATTCTTAAATAATACTCTCCATTTTCCTTAACATATTCAATGTGATATATTTCTAAGTTAAGTTCATTAGCCATAGGCTCAACAATTCCGTAAATCTCTTTAATTAAAGACTCAACTTTCATATTAACCCTCCTTTACAATATTCAGTTTTTTAAGTAATTTAAAAATGTACGTAAAAACGCAACTAGGTAAAGTAGTTGCGTTCAAATAGAAAAAGCGGGAATTTATACCCCACTTTGTTTTTAAGCTATTAGTAAATTACTTCTTTTTAAATGTTAACATACTTCACTCTAAAATTCAAGGGGTATATATTACATTTATTACCCTATTTAAAATTTACCCAATTTTAATCATTTTATTCAAATTAAAATTAATTAACATATCACATAAATAATTCTTTTAATAATGGTTCAAATAAAATTCCATTTTTCTCATCTGAATTTTCTAAAGTTGTAATATCTACAGCTTTTTTTATAAAATCACAAGCTTTTTCTACTGATTTTTTAAAATCCAAACCATTTACTAACATTCCACAAATAATAGATGTAAAAATATCACCCGTTCCACTATATGATTTTTTATTATAGCTACTAGATACAAAAAAACTCTCGTTGTTTTTTCTATCATAAGCAAAAGTTATTACTTTATCATCTTTAACAACACCAGTTATTACAACTTTTTCAGGACCTAGCTCGCTAATCTCCTTAGCTATTCCTAGTAGATTATCTTCATTTGTAACATCATTATAGGCCCTATCAGTTAAAATACAACATTCAGTTAAATTCGGTGTTACTACATCAGCATGCCTAACTAATTCTTTTATTCTGTTACACATCTCCTCTGTGTAAGTTTTATACTTTTCTCCATTATCACCCATTACTGGATCTACGACGATTAAAGCTTCTTTATGTTTTTCTATCAAATCTATTACTATATTAATTTGATCCTCAGAACCTAAAAAGCCACTATATATACCATCAAATTTCAAATCCATACTATTCCAAGTATTAATATACGGCTTCATTTCACCAGTAAAATCAAAAAAATGAAACTTTGGATAATCTGTCTGACAAGATAAAATCGCTGTTGGAAGAGGACATGCTTGTAAACCTAACACAGATAATATAGGTATAGCTGCAGTTAAGGAACACCTACCTATTCCAGCTAAATCATGAACTGCTGCAACCTTTTTGACTAACTTTGACACTATTACACCACCTATAGTTCTTCTGTACTACACAAAAACCTTATATTATAAATAATCATTAAATAACTCAGCTACCTTTTCAAAGGCTTTTAAAGACTTTTTAATCTTTTCATAATTAACGCAATAAGAAAGTCTAAAATAACCCTCACATCCAAAAACAGATCCAGGAACAGCTAATATGTTAAACTTTTTTAATTCATTACAAAACTTCTTATCATCTTTAATAGGAGACTTTGGGAATAAATAAAAAGCCCCTTGTGGTTTTAAGCATTCAAATCCCAAATTAGTAAGATGATTATATAGTAAATCTCTATTTTTCTTATAAATATCAACATCAACTTCTAAGTCTAATGACATAGATACAACCTTTTGAAAAAGTGATGGTGCGTTAACAAATCCCAATACTCTATTAGCAATATTTAACGCTGATAATATTTCTGATAAATAATCCAATTCTGGATTCACAACTATATATCCAATTCTTTCACCTGGTAATGATAAAGACTTACTGTATGAATATACTATTAAAGAGTTCTTATAGTATTTAAGAATATACGGCACACATTCGCCATCATATACAATCTCTCTATATGGCTCATCGGATATTAAATATATAGTAGTCCCAAATTTTTTTGAAGTTTCTGTTAAAATATTGCTTATAGCTTTTATAGTTTCTTCAGAATAAATTATTCCTGAAGGATTGTTTGGAGAGTTAATTATTATAGCTTTAGTTCTATCTGATATTTTTTCCTTTAACTCATCTAACTTTGGTTCAAAAGTATCTTCTTTACAAGAAACTATCATAGTTTTACCACTATAATTATTAATATAATTTATATATTCACCAAAATACGGCGCTAATATTATAACTTCATCTTCCGGATTAATTAATGTTTTCATAATAATATTAAGTCCACCTGCAGCTCCACAAGTCATAATAATATTTTTATCCTCTAAAGAAACTCCTTTTGTTTTAGTTAAATGTTTAGCTATATTATCTCTAACAGAAAAATATCCCGAATTATTCATATATCCATGGATATCTAATGGACTTTCATCATTTAATATTCTCATTATATTTTCTTTAATCTCATTTGGAGGAATTACACTAGGATTTCCAATACTAAAATCAAAAACATTTTCCTCACCATATATTTTCTCTAACCTCTTACCTTCATCAAACATCTCTCTAATAACAGAGTTGTTTTGCATTAATAATTCCATACTCTTTGACACCATATTAAACGCCCCCTTTTAATAATGTTGTTTTATTATTCCTATTGCTACCCCTAAAATACTTACCTCTTTATTAGATAAATTTATTTCACTATATCTGCTGTTTGCAGGCATAAGCTTAGGATACTTATCATTTGTATTCAATATTTTCAATGTTGCTTCACCATCTAATGATGCTGCTACAATATCGTTATTGTAAGCTGTATGCTGCTTCTTTATAACAACTAAATCTCCATTAAAAATATTTTTATCAATCATACTATCTCCCTTTACTTCAAGTATAAAGGTATCTTTACCTCTTTCTAGCCACCCTGATGGAAGATAAAAACTTTCTCTTATTTCATCATTTATTTCAATTGGATTACCAGCTGCAATCTGATTGAATACCGGTATCTCTTTTAATTCGTCTTCTTTAAATACTATATTATCTTGTAAATATATTTCCTTAGATCCACTTAAACTATCTATATTAAAATCAAATTCACTTCTATGCTTTAAATTGAGATATTTAAATTTATCCATATAATCTACCGTTTTTACTTCATTATTAATAGCAAAGTTTTTTAAAACATACGTTTTATTTTTAAATTCATCTTCTAAAAAAGTTGTCTTCTTTCCTTTAACAAACCACGACTCAATTTCCATATCCTCTTCCGTATTTATTATAAAAGTCAAAGAAGATGTATTAGATATATTGTATAAAGAAGTAATGAAGCTAATCTCACCTTTACTAATCTTCTCTCCACCATCTACTATTATATGTTTATACTTACAATTAATATTTTTGCTAAACTCTTTTGCAAATTTAATACGATCGTACTTGTCCATAAATTGATTTTGAAGCATTTTTTCATTGTACATTTCCATTAAGTTATATAGTAATCTTCTTGATATAGAGTTTTTTCTTGCTCTCTTTACAACACCTGTTCTATTGCTATTCATATATTGGTCTAATGTAAAATTAGAAGATTTAATCCAAAGAATTTCATCCAACAAATTTTCTAAAGATAATTTGTTAATTAACTTAGATTTCTTTTTACACTGATTAATAGCTTCAGTAAAGCCCTCATCTTTCATTATACAAATCAAAGAATCTTTAGATTTATATTCAAGATTTATATTATTATGTACTTTGTATTTATTACAATATTCTAGTATAAGCTCTGGTAATGAAAGAATTGTAACTTTATCATCTATAGAAGAAAAAAGAGAGTAGAAATAATTTTTTTCTTTCAAGTCATTGTATCTAGTTTTAATTTCATTAGCATTATCATTATTTAAAGCTACATATAATATTTTATCTTCATTATATAAACAATAATTATTCTCAAGATTTATAGTCCTATATATAGAAGCAGTAGTTTTACCGCTATTATTTTTACCTTTTAAAAATGTTATTCCCATAGACTTATTATTTATAAATCTATTTTGACCTTTAGTTAACTTCATAAATCCACCTACTCTAGACAATATGTATATGATAAAAACTCCAAAGAAAACTACTTTGGAGTTTATACTATAATTTTATTTATTCATTCATAAAATGTCAACCAAAACTTATATATTATATGAAATAAATAGTTAATTTAAGCTTATTTATTTAAATATTCCTTACAATTATTATCAAATTCCTCTATCATTTTATCAGCTACATCAAAACTCTCTATAGAAGCACCAGCAGCTAATATATGACCACCACCACCAAATTTAGCAGCAATATCATTAACCCTTGGCCCATTAGATCTAAATTCACAGAATACCCCGCCTTCTGGCTTTTCAACAAAGAACATCCAGTTAATTATTCCTGCTGTATCTTGAAGCGCATTAACCATTCTTACAGCCTTCATAGTTTCAAGTCCAAATTTAGCTAAATCTTCTTTAGGAACTTTTAAGTAAGCTACCCCATTATCGGTTTTCTTATAGTTCGAGTAGATATACCCTAGGAATTTCAACTCCTCTTCTTCTCTTCTATACATATTAGCATATATTTCTTTAGCTTCTAAATCAAAAGTTATTTCTGATAGTTTCTTAAAAAGAGGTGTTGGATTTTCTACATATAAAAATCTACCTGTGTCCCCTATTATCCCAGTAAATAATGACTTTCTTCCATGCTTTTCTATTTTCAATTTATCTCTATTGCTTAAATAAATGTCTAAAATCATTTCACAAGTTGATTGGTAATTAGTATCAACAAAACTTAAATCTTCAAAAGGAGCATCAAAAGGTTTATGATGATCTATCTTTATAATATATCCGCAATTATTAAATTCTTGATTATCAACTCTTGGAGCATTAGCAACATCTAAAATTATAGCTAAAGTATCTTTATCTAATTTTTCACTTTGATCCATCTTCCCTATATATTCTAGATTTTTTGAATGTTCTCCAAGCAAAATAACCCTTTTATTAGGATAAGTTGTTTCTATAATATTTTTAAGGGCGTTTTGTGCTCCATAGGAATCTGGGTCTGGGAAAACGTGCCTAAATAAAGCTATCTTATCATATTCTTCGATTTTATTAATAATTTTTCGCATTAAATCATTTATCATGTGTTTCCTCCTACATATACGGCATTAACTATATCAAAAAAGTCCCTACATAGCTATATATTATAACTAAGTAGGGACTTTAAATCAATTAATAATACTGTAGAAAATCAAATATTTTCAATTTTAATTATTGTCTGTTTATTGAAGTTTCAACTTCTGATAATAATTCAGTAATTAAAGTATCAACATCTGTAATGCTTCCTGTAACAAATGCTGCGTATTTTTCTTCAGCTGATGTTCTTGCAGATTGTGCATTATTAACAGCTGGAGTATAGTAAGCATAGTTTAAAGCTTCTTGAGCTACATTGTATATTTTACCATAAAGATTAGTTTCATCTTCAATTAAAGCTTTAACTTCTGGTAATTCTTGAGCAGACTTTCTAACTGGTAAGTAACCTGTTGAAGTTGCAAATTTAGCAGTGTTCTCAGCGTTAGTTAAGAATTTCATAAATTCATATGCAGCATATTGTTGCTCAACTGAAACGTTGTTAGTAACGAATAAAGAAGCTCCTTGTTGGATAACAGCTTTATCCTTCCCTTCAAATACTGGAACTTCTACTACAGCTATTTCAAAAGCATCATTTGTCTTAATATGAGCAAAACCTGCAGAAGAACCTTGGTATGCTAACACCTTTTGGTTAGAGAATGGACCTGAAAGGAACTTATCCTCTCCAGCAACTCTAAAGTATCCTTTAGTTGTTTGCTCTTGGAAGAACTTTAAGAATTCTCTTACCCACTCATTATCAACATTGATTGTACCATCTAATTCAACGAAGTTCTTTCCATCCATTTTTAAAGCTGAAATGAAAGCATTAGAAGATGAGTCAAATCCAAATCCAGCTATACCTAATTCTTCGTAAGCTTTCTTTGATATTTCAGCTAATTTTTCCATTGTTAAGTTTTGTAGGTCTTCTACTTTGTACCCTATTTTCTCTAGTAAAGTTTTATTTACGTATACAACTTCAGTAGACTTAGTCATTGGCATACCATAAACTTTTCCTTCACCCCATTGAGATAATTCAGCTATAAAAGCATCAACAAAGTCATTTTTTATATCTTCAGCCATACCAACATTTTCATCATTTATGTATGGAGCTAAATCAACTATTTTTCCTTCATTTATTAATCCTGTAGCTAAATCAGGATACACATTTACGATTGCTGGTAAAGTGTTAGATTGTCCAGCAGTTATAACTTTCTTGTTTAGGTCAGGAATATTTCCTTGCCCAACAGCATTCACAGTTATCCCCTTATCATTTGTTGCGTTAAAGTCATCAACGATTTCTTGTAATGTTTCAGCTTGTTTACCATTCATGTAGTGCCACATTTCAATAGTTACAGGCTCTTGTAGTTCTGTTACTATATCAGCATTTGATGATCCATCTTTAGAACATCCAACAAAAGCTGAAGTAGCAACTACTGCAGTCATTAATACTGCTAATAATCTTTTTCTCATTCGTACCACCTCTTGTAAAATTTTTAATATATATATCAAGAATTCCATATTTGACAATCTAAATGATTTCATAAAAAATCTAAAAATTTTTTGAGCGTAAGGATAGCTTTCATAATAGAAAGTTATCCTCAAACTCATACAACTAATGAATCATCAAAAACAAATATGTTATTCCTAATAACTTATCCTTTAATTCCCCCTATAGATATACCACTCATAATCTTCTTATGAAGGAATATATATATAGCTATTATAGGCATAGTAATTATAGTTGAAGCTGCCATAATTAGCTCATATTGATTTCCTGCATCAGATTGGAATGCTGTAAGCCCTGTTGCTAATAATCTCATACTTTCTTTATTAGTAACTAATAATGGCCATAAAAAAGCGTTCCATGAATTTATACCTACTAGAATACAGATTGTTATTATTGAAGGCTTGGCCATTGGAACAACAATTCTCCATAGGAATTTCCAATCACTTGAACCATCAACTTTAGCTGCATAATATAATTGTTTTGGTATCTTTAAGAAGAATTCTCTAAGCATATAGATATATAATACATTTGCCATATATGGCACAAATAATGCTGAATAAGTATCCATAAGCCCTAATTGAGATATTGTCTTAAAGTTTGTAACTATTAAAACCTCACCTGGTATCATCATTGATGCTAAGAAAAGTGAGAATATTAAATCTCTTCCTTTAAACTCAAGATGAGAAAAAGCGAAAGCTGATAATATTGCTATTATAACTGTACTAACTATACTTAAAATTGTAACTAAGATAGTATTTAAAAAGTATCTCCCAAATGGAGCCATTGAAAATGCTGTACTATAATTCTCCCATAATATCTTGTTAGGGAACATAGTTGGAGGTGTCTGGATAACCTCGAAACTATCCTTAAAAGATGAAGCTATCATCCAATAAAATGGGAATAAAGTAATTATAGCAAAAGCAACTAATACAAAATACTTTAAAGCTACTTTTATATTTAATTTATTCTTCATGTCCGCACTCCTTAATAATGAACTTTATTACGTGCAATTGTTCTTTGAACAAATGTAACAGTTAAAATTATTAATAATAATACAACCGCTGCAGCAAATGCTAACGGGAAGTCTTGGTCCCCATAGAATCTATCTATAATATATCTAACTACTGTAGATACTGCACCATCTAGTGTACGTCCTCCAAAAAGAACATAAACTTCTGTATAAACCTTAAATGCTGCAATTAAACTGATTATATATGTGTATACAATCATAGGTGAAACTAATTTAATAGTTATTTTTCTGAAAATAGTTCCACTTGTAGCTTGGTCTATTTTAGCTGCTTGATAGTATTGCGGATTGATTGAGGCTATTCCTGTAGTTAAGATAAGTGTATTGAAAGCTAAACTCTTCCATACTGCAAAGATTATTAAAGCAACCATTGCATACTTAGGATCATTAAGCCAATTTATTGGATTAACTCCTATAACCCCTAAGAAGTAATTTATTATTCCATATTCACTATTAAATAACCAAGACCATACTATACCAATTGCAACTAATGAAGTTACATATGGTAAGAAGTATATACTTTGGAATATTCCTCTTATCTTTTCACTTTTAATATTTACTAATGAATTTGCAAGTAGCAATGAAATACCTACAGATAATACAGGTACAATTGCTGCATAAACACATGTGTTTATAATTGATTGTAAAAATCTCTTATCTTGGAATAGGAATTTGTAACTTTCAAGTCCAAATACAAACCCTGGTGCTTTAGTTTCATCAAAACTAAAAATAACTGTATTTATTATTGGATAGAAAACAAATATACCTAATATGATTAATGCTGGTAATAAATATATATATCCTTTACGCCCTTTTTTTAGCATTTTGTTACGAACGCCTCGCTTTCAGCGTCAAACACATAACTTTTACCAGTTTTAGGTTTAACTATTAATTCTTCACCTTCATTTACATAGAACTCTTTATCAACTAACATCTTATAAGTTCTACCTTGATGCTCTAAAGTTAATAATTTTTCTCTACCTAATATTTCTACTGTCATTACCTTAGTTTTAAGCCCTTCCGTAGCAACCTCTAAATCTTCTGCTCTAAAACCTAATGTAGCTTTAGTCATATTCTTTGGAAGGTTGTCTATTGTTAATGAATCAATAGTACACTTCCCATCATTTATTGCTATATCAATGAAGTTCATTTCTGGACTTCCAATAAATGAAGCAACGAATTTGTTAACAGGATTCATATAGATATCGCTTGGTGAAGAAATTTGTTGAATAGCTCCATCCTTCATTAATACGATCTCATCTGAAATACTCATAGCTTCTTCTTGATCGTGAGTTACAAATATAGCAGTAACCCCTGTTTCTTTTTGTATTCTTCTTATTTCTTGTCTAGTTTCAACTCTTAACTTAGTATCTAAGTTAGAAAGTGGTTCATCAAGTAATAAGATATCAGGATTTTTTGCAATAGCTCTCGCTATAGCAACTCTTTGTTGCTGTCCTCCTGAAAGTTGAGCTGGCTTCTTATCTAATTGATCTTGAATCTTAACTATTTTTGCAACTTCAAGAACTCTTTCTTCAGCCTTAACCTTGTCCCATTTTAAATTTCTTAAAGGGAATAAAATATTTTCTCTTACAGTCATATGCGGATATAGTGCATAGTTTTGGAAAACTAATCCTATTCCTAATTGCTCTGGCTCTAATCCAGTAACATCCCTATCACCAAAGAATATCTTACCACTATGTGGCTTGTGTATTCCTGAAATAGTAAATAACGTTGTTGATTTACCAGATCCTGAAGGTCCTAATAATGATACAAGCTTACCTTTTGGTATTTGTAATGTTACATCATTAATCGCTTTAAAATCTCCAAACTTGACAACTAGATTTTCTAGTCTTATACCCATTAGTAATTCACCTCATGCCTAATTTAATACAAATATTAATTTCTAAATGTAAAAAAGCTTTCGCTCATTTAACAGGATACGATAATTTTTGACCTTTTGTCAACGTTTTTTGGACAAATACTGAATGTTATATTTTTGTTTTCCATTATCCGCATAATAATTGTATATTTTCCCTTAATATTTTCAGTTATATTTATAGTACATTGTCAAAAAGGTTGTGAACAACCTAATTAGTTCACAACCTTTTATTTAAAATATTATTGACTTTAACCTTCAAGTTTTTTTCATTATTTTTAAAAGCCATTTCAGCATTTACCGCAATAAATACATTTATTCTC
>OGIX01000473.1_pt1 | contig 29225 bp, 21 predicted proteins | sample 1571901 | NCBI WGS metagenome assembly OGIX01 (sample SAMEA2582102, study PRJEB24529) | metagenome | biome: Human gut stool | place: China | collected 2011
TTATGTTCTAGAAATTAATATATTTTTTATCAATTAAGGTATTGTTTTTTACAACTTTTTACATGTGAATTTGGATATTTATCTGCAATAAAAAAACCCTGTGCATTACTGCACAGGGCTTATACTTAGCTTTTAACACTCCAATAAAAGAACTTCTAAATTATAAATTTGTTTTAATTTGATTTTTTCTTCTTTAATAGGAATATTGCTCCTGAAGCTACAATGATTAGACCTATGATAATAACGAATCCTGAGTTTACTCCACCTGTTTCAGGTAATCCGTTACTATTATTTCCATTTTCACCTTTGTCCTCTTCTGGTTTTACAATAACTTCATCATCATCATTATCTCCATTATTGCCTTCATTGTTACCTCCGTTGTTATCTCCGTTGTTGTCTCCATTATTATCGCCATCGCCAGGAGTTTCAGAAGCTACTACTTTAATATTGCTCGTAGCTTTATATCCACCATCAACAGTTTCAACTGTTATTATTGCATTACCTTCAGCTAATGCTGTTACATTTCCAAGCTCATCAACTGATACCACTTTATCATCACTTGATGTCCAAATAACTTCTTGGTTAGTTGCATTACTTGGGTTTATAATAGCATTTAGCTTAACTGTGTCTTTAACCTTTAATGTAGCTTCTGTTTTATCAAGAGTTACTCCAGTTACTGGAACTACCACTTCTACAGAATCATTTTCAGCAATTAATATAGCCGTACCACCGTCAGACATTGCTGGAATTTCTATTTCTAGCACTCCATCTTCAGCAACAACATCTTTATTATTGTATACATCTATTAATTCAATAGCTGTATCTTCTGAGTTAAGTCTAACTTTAACAGTTTGTGGTTCTTCACTTGTATTTAATGCGATAATTGCTTTTGTATCTCCATAGTTTCTTTCAACTACTGAATACTTATCAGCATTACTAACAGCTATAGTTTGTCTATTTCCTTTAGCAAATAATAAAGAATAGTCTTTTCTAATGTTTAAAAGCTTCTTATAATGCTCATAAACTTTATTGTAAGTTTCATCTTCTAATCTGCTCCATTCCATATCGTAACGGTTAGCATCACCATTTTCCATACCATTTTTACCTGTCATACCAAGCTCTTCCCCATAATAAACTACAGGAATTCCTTTGTCAGTTATTTGAAGAGATGCTGCAATCATTTGCTTTCCTAAGTCTCCATTAATAGTTTCTAAGAAACCATCTTCATCGTGACTACTTAAGAATTGACCTAGTAAATTAGTATTATCAATTTTATCGGCTCTGTTATTAAAATATTCAGTTGCTTCTTCTAGCTTACCATTTACAAAATCTCTAGCATAATTCTTGTATCCAAAATCTAATAATGCATCCATTTGACCATTATCTAATTGGTTTCCTGTTTGATTAATATCAGCACCATAGTACTCACCTATTAGCTTGAACTCTGGATCAATATTAGTTAATTCATTTTTGAATTGCTTCCATGTTGCATCTTCAACATGCTTAACAGTATCAACTCTGAAGTAATCAATAGTATTACCTTTTTCAGTCTTAGATTTTTCAATCCAGTCAGTTTGCCATTTAATAATCTTAGCTCTTACTTCTGGATCTTCGGTTTTAAAGTCTGGTAATCCACTTAACTCTTCAGTAACGAAATCACTACCTGCAACTTCTCTAAACATACCTTCAAACTTTTCTCTATCAGAATTTGTTGGATAGTTACTAGCGTTACTATTAGCCTCTTTTTCCTTCATACCATAACCAGCATGATTTAATACAACGTCAACCATTATCTTAATACCGTGCTCATGAGCTGTATCAATTAATTCATGTAATTCTTCCATTGTACCAAAATGAGGATCTAAAGTTTCAAAGTCCTTTGCCCAATATCCATGATATGAGTATTGACTACCATTGCTTGAGAATTGTTGGTTAAAGTCAGTATTTTCAACAATTGGAGATATCCATATAGTATTAATTCCTAAGTCACTTAAATATGAAACCTTCTCTGTTAATCCCTTTAAGTCACCACCATGATAAGTAAATGGATTTTCTTTATCATATCCAATACCATTAGGATCATCATTACTAGTATTTCCATTGAAGAATCTATCTGTAACTGTAAAGTAAATTCTTGATTCATCGAATCCAAAATCTAGTGGTCCAATTCCAACCTTTGAGTTAACAGTTATTTCAACATTAGCTATATGCTCTTTTCCGTTTTTATCAACAATTACTACAGGAATATTTTTAACACCTGTTGTTACACTATCTTTTACAGCAATTGTTTGAGAAATTTTATTATCAGATAATAAATCTAAATTCATTAATCCCTTATTAGAACCACCTAATTCAGATAAATCCATATAAATTTCTCTTATATTTTCCTTCTTAGCGTCATTACCTTTTACTTCAACTGTTAGAACAGTATTTTCATCATAATTAATGCTATCCTTTGATAGAGTTATATCGCTGCCAATAGATAATTCCTTATAATCTATTGTCTTTTCGTCCGTTTCTATAACTTGTCCATCCTTCATAGTTACAATGAATTTATATTTATAAGAACCTTCTGTTATATTTTTTAATTCATATTCAAAGTATTCATTTAACTCATTGTAGCTCATTTCATGTGTAGAGACATTTTTAAATAAAAGTCCTTTAGTTACCTTAACTTCAACTTTTTCTATTAAGTCTTGCATACCCTTTTGGTATAGCTCTTCATTTCTGTATTGTAGTAATAATGAACCATTATTTATTAAAGCTTCATTTACTGCTGGAACTTGATGATACTTCTCTTCTCCACTAGTTACAGTTACCTTTGTAACAATCATTGATGGATCTATAGTTATATATCTATCTGAATCATATGGGTCCTTTTCATCCCAGCCTGTTCCTTTCCTTAATACAAAACCAACATTTTTTGCATCAGGAGAAATTTCAAATCTTGCTACTGCAACACCATTTTCAAATTTTGAGAAGTCTTGCTGACCATCTTGGACTCCAGTTTGCCATGTCCAGATATTCCAGCCTTCATAATCCTGATCATCTCTTACATAAGTAAACTCAATATATTTTTTTACATATTCCTTTACTTCTATAACCTTTGTTGCTACAACATCTCCAGCCTTAGCTGTTATTGTAACCTTACCAGCACTAATAGCTTTTACTACACCTAAACTATTAACAGTAGCTATCTTTTCATTAGAGGAAGTCCAAGTAACTCCAGCGTTATTTATTAATTCACCAAATTGGTCTCTTACTGTTGCTACTAATTCTATATCTCTTGTAGTATAAACGCTATCTGCACCTTCAATTGATATTTCTGTTGGAATTAGCTTACCTACAGAAACTTTAATTTCTGTACTTGCACCTTCACAAGTTAAAGTAATAGTTGTAGTTCCTTCTTTTAATCCTGTTATCTTTCCGCTTGCAGCATCAAAGTCAACTATCCCTTCTTCTGACACAGACCATTGAACTACTGCATCAGTAATAACTCTGCCATTTTGATCTCTTACTACTGGTCTTACAAATTTATACCCATTAACTTCTAACCCTACTGTATCTACCCCAACCTCAATAGTTGTTGGAACTTGCTCTTCACCTTCAATAGTTTCATCATAAAGAACCATTACAGATAAAGGAGCAACCTTAGCTTTATTTGTATTGCTAAGAGTTTCAAGTACATCAGTACCAGCTTTTTTATCATTAACTACCACATTCCAATTTGCTGTTGATGGAAGAGTAACTTCTTTTTCTGTTGTATTAGCATTATATACTACAACTATATTCTTCCATGCATCACCGTTTGCAAAGTCCTTTAATTGGAACATAACTATATTTCCACTGGCTTGACTTACTACTAAATTGCTTTCAATTGCAGCCTTTGTGCTCATTCTAAATGCAGGATGAGATTTTCTTAATTGAATTAAACCTTGATAGTAATCAAATACCTCTTTAAAATCTTCTTTATTTCCCCAATTTATTTTATTTATTGCATCAGGACTCTTATAACTGTTATGATCACCATATTTACTTCTCAAGAATTCATCTCCAGCTTGGAAGAAAGGAACACCTTGAGAGGTCATTATGATTCCAGTAGTCAAAATGCTTCTCTTAACATATTCATTATCTAAAACATTATCCTCAGTAATTACAGCATAAGGAGTTGCTTTATTTAAAACAGCCTCTTCTACTGAGCCATAATTTTCAGCATCGTCACCAATTAAAACACCATCTCTTATTTCTAAGAAGCCAGCCTCTTCATCTTTACCAGCTGCTTTAATAATCTTATCCCAAAGATTTAAATTATCATGGGCTGTAACATAGTTTATTGTTTCATTCGCACCATTAGTAAAGTCTGTTATTGCACCTTTAACACCTGTAACAATATCATTTTCTAAACCTGATTTTCCTGTTGCAAAGCCTTGCCCCGAACTATCGCTATCACCTTTGATTGCGCCTCTGAAATTATCATTAAATACAGCAAAATCTTTATCCTTTTGGGTACCCTTTAAAGTTTGTTGCCCTGAAGGTAATATACTTCCACCGGCTTGCCATGGCTCACCATAAATCATAATTGATGGGTCTATTTCAGCCTTTACTTCATTTGTAATCTCTGTCATAGTCTTAATATCTATTAATCCCATAAGGTCAAATCTAAATCCATCCACATCATACTCTTCTGCCCAATACTTAACAGAATCTTTAATATATTTTCTTACCATAGGCCTTTCAGTAGCAACTTCATTACCACATCCTGAACCATTTGTATAACTACCAGTATCATTAGTTCTATAATAGTAACCTGGAACTATAGGGTCAAAAGGCGAATTTTCTCCGATATTATAAGTGTGGTTATAAACTACGTCCATTACAACCCTAATTCCATTTTTATGAAGAGCTTGAACCATTTCTTTAAATTCTTTGACTCTTGCTTGTGGGTTACTAGAATCAGTTGAATATGATCCTTCTGGTACATTATAGTTTTGAGGATCATATCCCCAGTTAAATTGAGCTTCATCTGACATTTCATTTGCTGAAGCATAGTCATAGCTTGGAAGTAAATGTACATGTGTTACTCCTAACTCAACTAAATGGTCAATTCCAGTTTTAATATCTGTTCCTGGAATAGTTGTACCTTCTTCAGTTAATGCTTCAAATTTACCATTGTTTTCAACACCTGAGCTTTCAGAAATAGAAAAATCTCTAACGTGCATTTCATAAATAATAGAATCTGTTGTGTCTAAAAGCTGTGGTTTTGCTATTGTTCCCCACCCTGTTGGGTTAGTTTGAGATAAATCTACCACTGCACCTCTTTGACCATTACCTGATACAGTCTTAACATATGGGTCTAATGCATAGTTTGTAGATCCATCTGCCAATTCAACCTTATACATATAATACTTTCCATTTAGGTTTTCATTTACATCTACAGACCAAACTCCATTATCTGCTCTCTGCATTTCTACTTCTCTTCCACCTGTATGGTCAGTAACTTTTCCTTCTGAATTATAGGTACCTTGATTATCATATAATGCTAAAGTTACCTTTTTAGCAGTTGGAGCCCAAATCTTAAAAGTTGAATTATCAACTGTATAAGTTAATCCTAAATCATCTCCATCATAGTAGTACTTAGAATCATCAAGGATTTTTCTCATAACTACAGATTGTCCACCAAAGTTTTCACTACTAACTTCATAAAGATTTCTAACATCAATCTCTGTTGATCTAAATAGTTTCTTTTGAATTGTTAATAATACCTTTTTACTATCTAATCTTGTAGCCTTTACAGGTATTTCTTTATTGTTAGTCTTATCTACTAATTTAAAAGTTTCTAATTCAGAATCTTCTATTGTAGCTGATGCACTTACTGTTATTTCTGTTAAGCTATCCATAATAGCAGCTTTCATTCTAGGTTTAGTGTCAACTTCTTCCCTTGAATAATATACATTCTTATCGCCTTCAACAAGCCATACTTCTACTTCGTTACCTTCCTTAACTTCGATAAACCTATCTCCATCAACATCCTTATCAGCCCAGTCACCTTTTCTAACTATAAATCCAACTTTATTAGAAGCAAATTTATATTCAGCCCTCACAAAGCCTGCTTCTGCCTTATCATTACTATTAAAGCTATATCCAGCACCTGGTTTACCATTCTCCCATAGCCATAGATTCCAATCATTAAAATCCCCATCTGGTCTAAAGTAGTTAATCTTATAGGTATACATTACAGATAAGATTGAGATTTCCTTTTCTATTGAATACTTACCTTCAGTAGCATTAATCTTTATTTTCTTACTTGAATCAGCATCACTTGCTACTGTTAATTTATTTCCTTCAATTGATACCCCTGGTATCTCTTCAACTAAAGTCCATGTTGGATTCGCTTCTACTTTTTTACCAGCTTCATCCCATATTTCAGCCTTAAGGTCAATTGATCCACCAAGCTCTATATCATCAGCTATTAGTAATGAAAGTCCTGGAACATTTGCTGCCGAGTCATTACCACTCATATTAGGATTATTAATATCAATAAATCCACCATCCCAGCTACCTGATGTTGGAATAAATTTATATCCATATACACCGCCTTGTAATTTAAGTGTTACTTCAAATACTCCATTATCATTCTTAGTCATTGGGATACCAGTATTATCCCAATCATTCATAGCACCTACTAAATATAATGTTTCACCATCATGCTCAGCTCTAAAAGTAACTGTTCCATCTTCATTTATTTCAGGGCTTACTATACTAGAGTCCCCTTTTATAACTACAACAGAGTTACCATTCATTGTATCTTTGTTACCAGGGTCAGTGAAAGCCTTATTCCAGTCACCTCTTACTGTAGTGTATTTATATTCATGAACTCCAGCATCCAAGCTTAAAGTTAATTCAAATATACCATCAGCATTCTTAGTCATTTCAAGTGCTTCATCTATGCTCCATCCATTCATTGACCCAACTAAAAACATTGTCTCACTAGAATGTCTAACTCTAAAAGTTACAGTTCCATCTTCATTTATTATTGGACTGTCAACAACTTCTACAGCTTCAGCAAATCCTAATGATTCTTCTACCTTACTTAAATTGTTTACAGAATCAACTATAGTCCCATTTTTAATATCTACAATAAATACTACATTTTTAGTAGAATCCAAAGTTAATGAAACATTATCTCCTGAAGGAATTGAGCCATTGTCCCAACTATGATTAATTACTGACTTATATTCATATTCACCTGCATTGAATATTCCTGAATATAAGAATTTAGATTCATCTATTTGATGCATATCAAAATCAGTAATAGAAGTATCCCAATCATTTCCCCCTCTAATAGTTCCTATTAAAGAAATAACCTTATCAATTTCAGGATTATTTATAGAATCTAAAGTAAATTGCTGTAAGTAGTTAGTTATGAAAGTAACTTCACCTATATTTTCTGGAATATTTAAAGTTACATTGTTTCCATACTCACCATTATTCCACTCACCATTAAAAGCGACCTTATAATTCATTGCCCCTGCTGTTTTTACCTTAAATGTCTTCTTATAAAATCCACCACCGATATAATCCATTTGGAAGTTATCATCACCTGGGTTCCAAGATTGTCCACCCTCAAGACATTTATCTAATTCCCCAGTTAAAATTGCCTTAGATTTAAATTGATCTGGATTATTTACAGAATCATAGACCTTTCCGTTTATTAAATCTAATCTAAAATATACAAAAGTATCTTCTTGTAATACTAAAGATATATTTTGACCACCATTTCCATAAGCTTCATCCCAACTACCATTCATGGCAACTTTGTAATTATAGCTTCCAGCCTTTAAATTAAACCCCTTTTCATATATACGATTTTGATATTGATTTAATTTTCCTGAATAATTGTCTGGATCCCAGTTTGAACCTAAGTCATTAGCCTCCATCAAATCACCAACAAGAACAGCTGTATATTCAGCTTTACTTAGCTGAACGCTAGTAGTTTCAGCTTTAGTTTCTACAACCGCATTTGGAAACGGTATCAGTGTTAGGCAAAATAAAACTAAAGCCACAATACTTATTTGTACTTTGTACTCAATAAGCGTTTTTTTCCTCATAATTTTTCTCCCCCCTACTAAATTTTTATTTATGAAAGGTCAAATAGATTTAAAACCAAATTTTCTGGTAACGTTTCCAAAAAACTCAGTACTTAAACCTAAAATTCACCTATCACCTTAGGTAAAAAACTTTACCTAAATAAAATTATAAATCAATTTCCTAAATTTGTCTATTAAATAAACTTGCTAAATCCTTATGCTAAAACCTAGTCTAAGTTAAATAAAATTACCTTTAGTTTCTTGCAATTTAAAATGGCTATATTAAAATTCTCTAATACCAACTATTAATCTTACAAATTTCACTTTAAATAATTAATTAAGATGAAATTAAGGCCAAGTTTATAGAGAATAAATATCAATAAGCTAAACTAACCCTAAGAAAAAACTTAAGAAAAGAGGTAAAAAAATGAGTATAAACTTTAAAATAGCTTCTAGATTTATGAAATCTAATAAAGCTCAAACAACATTGATATCTTTAGGAATAGCTCTTGGAGTTGCTGTTCAAATATTTTTGGGCTTATTAATCAATAATCTAAATGATAATTTATTAAATAAAACTATAGGTTCTTCATCCCAAATAACAATAACATCAAAAAATAAGGAAGATAAAATTATTAAAGATTATGGAAATATAGTTGAAGACATAAAAAGTAATGAAGGTAATGCTATAACTGATTTACTTACTATCCTTGATACACCTGCTTTAGTTAACAATGGTGATTCAAATGAATCTATTCTAGTTAGAGGGTTAAACTATTCTGAAGATAATGATATTTATGATATTAAAAATAAAATTACTGAAGGAGAATTTCCTACTAATAATGGTGATGTTCTTATAGGAACAGGGGTAAGTAACTCCCTAAACCTAAATATTGGTGATGAATTTACCTTAATTACATCTAATAGTAATGAAACTCTTGTTAAAGTATCTGGGATAGTAGACATGCAGGTTAAAGCTCTAAATGATAGTTGGGTTTTAACTTCTCTTGAATCTGCTCAGAACTTATTTAATCAAGATAATTCAATAACTACAATTGAAATGAAAATTGATATGAATAAAATCTTTGATGCTGATACTATTGCTGCTAATATATCAACATATATTCCAGAAAACCTTAATATTACTAACTGGAAAGAAGATAACGGAAGCCTACTAGATGCACTTAGTGGGCAAAAATCCTCAAGCTTAACAATACAAGTATTTATAATAATATCTGTAACTATGAGTATTGCAGGAGTTCTAGCAATATCAGTATTACAAAAATCTAAACAAATAGGTATTTTGAAAGCAATGGGTATTAAAAACAAAGCTGCTGCATCTATTTTCCTACTTCAAGGTCTTATATTTGGAGTTATAGGAACTACAATTGGTACAGCCTTAGGAATAACACTATTTAAAATATTTAATATTGTTGTTAAAACCTCTGATGGTAGTCCTTTAGTTCCTGGTAATATGTACTTTGGCTTTATTGCAATAAGTGTCTTACTTTCAATAGCTTCTTCAGTAATTGCTGCAGGAGTTGCTGCAAGAAAATCACTTAAATTAGATCCAATGGATATAATCAGAAACAACTAGGAGGAGATAACTATGACAGTTTTAGAATTAAAGAATATAGAAAAAACTTATGGAGATAAAATAAAAACTAAGGTACTTCATAATATAAACTTAAAAATCAATAAGGGAGAATTTGTTGCAATAATAGGCCAAAGCGGAAGTGGTAAAAGTACAATGCTTAACCTTATGGGAACATTAGATAGCCCAAGTTCAGGGGAAATATATATTAATAATCAAAGAACTGATGATTTAAGCAAAAATAAATTAGCAGATGTAAGAAATAAGGATTTAGGATTTATATTTCAATTCCATTACCTACTACCTGAATTTACAGTACTAGAAAATGTATTAATGCCTTATCTTATATCTGGTAAAAAAGTAAATAAAGAAATTAAAGATAGAGCAAATGAGCTTCTAGACATTGTTGGTTTAAGTAAGGTTAAAAATAACTTAGCAACAGATCTTTCTGGAGGACAACAACAAAGAGCTGCTATTGCAAGAGCCTTAATAAATAACCCTAAAATAATACTAGCAGATGAACCTACTGGTAACTTAGATTCCAATACTACTAATGAAGTGTATAACTTATTAAGGGATATAAATGAGAAATATGATACAACCTTTATTATAATAACTCATGATAATAAAATAGCACAAAAGGCTGATAGAGTTATAGAAGTATCCGATGGAAAAATTCAAAGTGATACTATCTCATACAAGATAAAGCTATCTTCATAGGAGTCAATTTGCCACTATGAAGACCTTATGTCCTGAAATTGCCTAGAGCAAAATTAATGAATCATCAATACTTAAATAATTTTATTTTTTTCTAAAAATACTGTAAAACTTTTAACTTCCATCATATTTAATAAGTGAGAGTAAAAATTAATAATTTCTACTAAAGAATTATAAATAAATATTATAAATTAAAGTAAACTAGGAGGTTAAAAATGAATAAATTTATTTTTGGAAAAGAAAGCTTTGAAGGAAACTTTAATGGGACAACCCCACCAATTGATGGAGAATACTTTACTGTTAAAAGAGGATATAAGTTAAGACCTTCAACAGTAAGAAGATTACATGAGATAAAGGCAGGACATAGTGACATAAATATTTATATGAATACCATAATAGACAAGGCTATAAATCATTATTATGAAGAAGTATTTTTAAAGAATTATTAAAAATAAAACCCTCTATTAGATTATTTGAAATCTAGCAGAGGGTTAATTTTATATTCAATATATATTAAATTTCCAATTCCTTCGAATTTCTCTATAAACTCTTGAATAATTGAGATATCACTATTTATAACATAAATTTGCCAATTTACTCACTTGTATATATTTGAATTTATTCCAAATATATGTTATCGTTATATGAATACAAAGGAGGCTGATGCATATGTGGAGCTTTAGAGTTAAGCTCTAGGTATAATTGGTCAAATTATATTTTGACTTATATATCGGGCTTAATAAAAATTACCTAAATTAAAAAAGAAAGAGGATGATATTTATTATGTCAAATATATTTTATAGTGTAAAAAGAAGAGGAACTAATTCAAATAACAAATCACTTAGAAGGGCTGGACAAGTTCCTGGAATTATATACGGTGAATTTCTTGAAAAATCAATTCCTGTTACTATGAAAACTCCAGAGTTAAAAAAAATGCTTCGTAGTAATAATAGTGGATCTATAATTGAAATAGATTTAGCTGGAGAAAAATTAAACTGTGTCGTAAAAGATATTCAGAAAGGTCTTTTAAACGAGATAATTCATTTTGACTTACAATACACTAAACCAAGTGAAGTTATAAAAATGAAAATTCCTGTTAAGTACATTGGACAAGAAAACTTAATATCAAAAAGATTGCTTTTAAATGCAAGTACTTCTTTTATAGAGTTCCAAGGTCCTGTAGAAAAGATTCCTGAATTCATAGAAGTTGACGTTTCAGCTATGAATATTAACGATAAAATATTGGTTAAAGATATTTCTATACCTAATGATGTAACTGTTCTAGATGATCCAGAATTATTATTAGGTGTTATAAATCCTAGTGGTAGTGCTCAATAATTAATTAATAGTTTATACGAATACATCATCTTAACATTAAGTATTTAATATTATTGAATACTTAAAACCTCTATTAGATCTACTACAATCTAATAGAGGTTTTTTCATATCCTATTTACTAAATTTCAAAAGAAGTAACTTGTCTCTCAGTTAACTTAGCACTATGTTTTGCAACTATAGCACCATTCTTACTTACAAATATATCATTAGCTAAAATGATATCCATTAAAGCAGACACATTTTCCTCTGTAACATTATCCTTAACTCCAGATATTGATAATGAGTACTTTTCATCAGTTTCAGTTAAAAAAGTCATTGATAAAGTATATTCCATAATTGATTCCTCCCTTATTTTGGGACACAGATGTCCATTTATTTGGTAATTATTAACTCCACCTCAGAGGCCCAGCTTTTGGTAATTATTGATTTTGTAATAATGATGTTTCATTGATGTAGTAAGCTACAGTAGTATTTTTAAGCATTGGCTTTATGCCCTCAGCTACTGCATAAACAGCTTCTGCTGAAGCACTACCCTTAACATTTGCAAAAGATTTTGTCTTGTAAAGTGTGTTTCCCTCATCGTCAACACCATTTTCTAATTTGAATGATAAAGATACCTTTTGTAATTCTTTATTAGCTGCCATTTAGCATTCCCCCTTTTTATTTCCTTCACTTAATAAATATGATGTAATCTTAAAGTTTTAATGATTTTAAGAAACTTTTTTATTAATTTCTTCACTTTCTATTACAATGCCAAGCTTAGTAGAAACTATAGTGTTAAGCTTGTTAATCGAATAAGTTAAGCTCATTATTTGCTTTTCTAATCTAATCAACAAATAAGCACTAATAGCTACAGGAAATCCAACATTAGCAATTAAGTTTAATAACTCATTAATTTCCATGTTTTAAACCTCCTTTATATTTGATTTAAAATCATACCTACTCATTAAATACGCTATCTATAGGAATATTAAATAAATTTATTAATATTTAATATAAAAAAAGAGACAAATCCTATGATTGCACATAAAATTTATCTCTTAAAAATTATTTAGTAAAAACTTTAATATCTTTATTATAACTTCGTAGCTACTCCACTGTTATCAATATACCAACCATCTATAGTTATATTGGTAGCCATTGCTCCTGAGTCATATAAGTAGTACCATTTCCCTCCAAGTTCTATCCATCCTGTAGCCATTGCTCCAGAACTATTTAGGTAGTACCACTTTCCTCCAAGCTCTATCCATCCTGTAGCCATTGCTCCAGAACTATTTAGGTAGTACCATTTTCCTCCAAGCTCTATCCATCCTGTAGCCATTGCTCCAGAACTATTTAAATAGTACCATTTTCCTTCAAGTTCTATCCATCCTGTAGCCATTGCTCCAGAATTATCTAAGTAGTACCATACTCCATTATCTTTTAACCAACCATTTATTTTTACTCCATTATTATCATAATAATACCAATTATTATTTTCAAAAATCCATCCCTTTAATGTTTCATCAGGAACTTCAGGATTTTCAGGTACTTCTGGATTTTCAGGATTTTCAGGTACTTCTGGAACTTCAGGGTCGCCTGGATTTAATTCAACATTATTTTTTAAATATTCCATAATACCATCAACAACTGCATTAGCTATTTTTTCTTGGTAATCATTATTTTTTAACTTATTAGCTTCTTCTGCATTTGTTAAAAATCCACCTTCAACTAAAACAGCAGGCATAGTAGTATGATTTGTTACATAATAAGTGTCTTGTTTTAATCCTCTATCTTTTGCCCCTGTATACTCTATAAGTCTATTATGAATTTCCTTTCCATAAGGTAAGTCAATTGTCTTTGTATAAAAAGTTTCAATACCATTTGCACTTGAAGAAGTACTTGCATTATTATGTATAGATACAAAAACATCAGGATTAACACTATTGGCATGTGCTGCTGTATCCTTAAAGTCTACAAATACATCAGCTTCTCTATTCATTACAACATTAACGCCATAGTTTTTAAGCTTGTCCCTAATTTTTGATGCAATTGTTAGGTTTAATTCCTTTTCTATAACCCCGTTACCACTAGTACCTGGATCTTTTCCTCCATGACCAGCATCTACGTAAACAACATAATGATCTCTTTTATCATCTTCACTTAAGTTAGCTATAGTCGCAGCTTCATCAGCTACATAAACTTGAAATACGTAATACTTAGAGTCGCTCTTTCCAATTAAGAACGTAACCCCTTCATTATTAGTAATTAAAGTATTATCTTCTACTTGGAAAATAGAATCATCATTTGATGAAAATTCAATTATCTCTTCATTATTGATTACTTTAGATAAATCTATTTCATCACCATTATTTAGAATTAATCCATTCTCAAAAATTAAATTCTCTTCTCCATATCTACTTATTATTTCTTCTAATTGTTTTTCAGTGACTTCTGAACTACTTAATTCAGTAGCTTCTGATTTAATTATAGGTGTTACAATTAGATTTACAGATATAAAAATTAGTAAAAGTATTATCTTTATGTATTTTTTCATTAAAACCTCACCTCTCTCATTATAATATATTATCATATTATAATATGTAAATCTAATAAGAAAAGTATTTTCAACAAATTTTAAATAATTTTATTTTTATGGTCTCTATTATTTTTTTAATCTTATTTGGTATTATTAAAAAACTCAATTATGCTTATTCTATCTCTTATGCTATACTCAGGCATAATAAAATCACCTTCATCAAAAATAACCTCTTTAACAATTTAATCTTATAATATAATTATTACCTGTATTTATCCTACTAAACAAAAACCCTGAAAAATATCAACGCTCACTAAAATAAATATATCAAATATCCTGTTCGCCTTTTTATTCTCCTATTCAATCTAACTAAAAAATGCGTAGACCTTAATCTCCTCATTATATAATTAATTACCAATTTGCAATCTTGCAGAACTGTCCATCCCACCTAAATGCCTTTATGCCTCTTGTTCCATGACGATTTTTTAGAATGCTTATATTAATACAGTTTGGATTTTCCTTTGCATCTTTAGAGTCATACTTTAGCTTACCATCTCTATACATCTTTTCTCTAAATATCTTTTCATCAAAGAGCTTCTGTCTATAAAGACCTATTATCTGATCACTATCCTGTTCTATTCTAGCACTATCTTGAATATCAGCTTCAGTTATTACTTCATAAACCTCTCCTGTATTTTTATCAACAGTTCTATTTGCCTGAGCTACAAGAACTACACAAATATCCTCATCTGTAGCTAAACTCTTACATTTAGAAGTAATTTTACCTAATAGCTCTGTAAGTCTTGCGTTAGAAGCTACATCTACATATTTATTTATATAATCAATAAAAACAATATCTAACTTATTTCTAAGCTTATATACTTTAATCTCATTAATAAGCTTATCTATATCTGTTTCATTACTTATATATAATTGTTTATTTAACAGCTCTCCACAAAATTCTGATACCTTATCCTTCTCTTCATCAGTTAGAATTTTATTATTAAACTTATCACAAGGTATATTCAGTTGATTTGCTGCCATTCTATCTATTATCTCATTTCTAGTCATCTCGCTAGTTCCATAAATAACCTTATGTCCCCTAAGAGCCATATCCTTTGCAATCTGAGTGGAGAATATACTTTTACCAACACCACTTCTCGCAAATACAGTTATAAGTCGTCCTTTTCTAAAATTACCTAAAGCTTCATCGATTTTAGTAAGTCCACTTTTTGCACCTAATTCATGCTGATCGTTATATAATTCTAATAAGTAATCATCATAAATATCCTCAATGTTAAGATCCTTCTTTAAGGTACAACTATAGATTTTATCTAATGTATTCTTTATCTTATTTTCCATATGCCCTATAGTCATATCATCACTTATATAAGTACAAAGGTCTAAAACTAACCTCTTCTGATATGCTTTTATTAAAAGCTCTAGCTTAGTCTCAAAGGTTAACTCTGTTGAGCTACAACTAAAAACCTCAGAAACATAGCTTACTCCTCCCATTTCCTTAACTATTTCCTTGTAATTTTCTAAGAAATTAATTAAGTCTATCTCCTTATCATCAGATACCATCCTAATTATTCCCTCGTATATTCTCTTATGGTTTTCAACCTGGAACATATAAGGTTTAATATTATCTTTAGCCTTCACTAAAAGATTACTGTTTAAAAATAAGGTTCCAAGAATACTTTGTTCAAGTTCAATATGTTGACTAGTTAACATGTGTTACCTCCTTTTGCTCTATGTAATGCTCATATGACCTGCATACTTCGGTGCTGATTCACAAGTATAAGAATTTCTATCGTTTATTCCATTTAAATTGCTAAAGTTTGTGAACTCGCTATGCTCAGACATCACAAACTTCTTAACGCAATTAAAATTACATAAACAATGAAATTCTAAATACCTGTTCATATGCACCTATGTATGTATCTCATATAAACATCTTTAATAGAGCATATACTCGCTTATTTTTGTAAATACCAAACATTGAATTAGTCTATGAGATCTGATAGGTTGAATTTTTCTTTGGTTGGTTTATTTTTAGTGAACTTATAGCTTGTCCAGATGTCTCCGTCTTCTGTGAATTTTTTCAAAGCATTTTGCCTTGTGAGGAAAGTTTGTAGTGACCAGGTGTAGTCGTAGTAGAAGTCGCTATAGTAAATTTCCTTATAGTTTTTTATTGCAGTGACAATTTCTTCTTTGGTGTGTTTTCTTAATGCTATTGTTATGCTATTTACTATTTGCATAGTTAATTTCTCTTCGTTATAGATATCAGTATTATTCCAAGCTTTAAAGATATTTATATATATTTCTTTTGTGTTTTTATCTTTTATTTTTAGCGTATCAACGTTGTTACTATTACCAGTATCAATGCTGTTACTAGTAATCGTATCACCAGTGTTACTAATGATATTTTTATTAGTAACAACAGTGTTACTGATTTTTTCCTTATTAGTATCAACGATGTTACTATTATTAGTATCAATACTGTTACTAGTACCATTTTCATTAGTATCGCCATTGTTACTAATAGTAGTTTTACTAGTAACAACGCTGTTACCGGTTTTGTTCTTACTAATATCGATATTTTTGTTGTTTATAATCTCTTCAGTAGTGATTTTAAAACCTTCTAGTAAGTAACTTTTTATAAACTTATAGGTGTTAACCCTCCCCTTTTTACTTATAGTTATATAGTTTTTCTCCTGTAATGATTTAATTATCTTAGCGATATTATTTCTTCTTGTAATACCTGATAGCTGGATTAACTTTTCATAGGTAGGATAGACTTCTCCATTTCTCTTATGATCAAAACTCTTTAAAATTATAAGTAAATACTTTTCATACCCAGTTAAATTATCATCCCTTAAAATATTATTATCTATTATTGTAAATCCACTATTATTCATACTTATCTCCCTCTCAATTATTGAAGTAATCTATTATCAAACTTATCTAATAAACTATCTATCTTTACCCTACATCCTGTTGATATTAATAGGTTTGGCTGTATAACTGTTAAATCAATAGTATCAGAGCTTGTCTGACTCAAGTATTTATTAACAGCCTTATAACCAATCTGCATCACCTCTTTTGATTCTGCAGGTTCAATAAAATCACACTCCATAGAAACTATCTTCATAGCATGTATATTATTTTTACTTACCATAACAACATCACAAAATACCTTTCCATACTTATCTGTAGGATTAAATATAATTCTTCCATTCTTATGATCCCCATGTTCTTCAATCTCAGCTTCAATAATCAAATCTAACTGAGTCCAAGCTATATCAGATGCCTTTTCAACATAATCTGAATACTGAGGATCTTTTGAAATTCTTTCACTTATTCTTTCAAACTCTTCTTCATCAACCATCTTTTTCTCAAATAAAACTTTTGCAATAGATAACTCTGAAATAAGCTTTTCCTTTAATTTAATTCTGTAATCATAATTCATAAAATACATCATCCTTTCAACCATATTTTTTTAATATTTCTTTTAAAAACTATTTTTTATTTAAACACCTTATATAAATCTTTCTTAGTTTTTATCTCTAAAAATATTTTATCAATTGAATGTTGCATCCGTATTGCACGACCCCTGAGTTTTGTTAAAATTGTTAAAGACTATATAAAAAATGTTTTTTAACTCTCTTTACCCTTTAATGAGTAATTAATTTAGCTCAAAAGACCTAAAAAATTCTCTAAAAATAAAAAAACTACACAGAATAACTCTGCGTAGCTAATTTTTGTTTCTATTGATATTATTAAATTTATTAACCTTATATTAAATATTAGACTTCTACTTAAGCTTGTATCCTATGCTTCTAATACATATTATACTATCATCTAAAAGTAATCTCTTCTTTAACTTACATACATGGGCATCTATTGTCCTGTAAGATATATCTGCATCATTACCCCATATTTGATCTAGCAGCATCCTTCTGTCTACAGTATCTCCCTTATGTTTAACTAATACCTTTAATATTCTAGCACCTATATAACCTAGCTCTACATCTAAATCGTTTACCTTTGCTTTACAACTTATAAAGTCCACATAGCCTTTGTCATACTTCCATATGCTATTATTTATCCTTCTTATCTCCTCATCTTCCTTAGACCTTTTTACTGCCTCACAATATGCCTTAGACAAGTCTATCCCATGTTGAAATATCTCAACAAGAAGATTCTCCATTTCATCTATATCTAAATCCTTAGATCTAATCTTACTTATACTCTTTAAATAACTCTCATTTATCATAGTATTGCCTTTTACCATAGTTCACCCCATACAATTATAATTAAACTAATTTGAATTTCACTTACTTACGAACTACTAAAAAACCTATATTACTTACTCAATCCTCCTTATTCAATTTATACATTCTTGAAATAAATAACATATTATTATACAATACTAAGTAACCGGCTTAATGCTGTACAATAAATATTTACTTATTTATTGGTATTGGAGTAAAGGTAGTTCCCGCTACTTTTGCTCCTTTGTTTTTTAGCTTCATAAGGTTAATAAATTAAATACTTATGTATTTAGTTTACATATATATAATACCATTAAGAACATTTGTTCTGCAAGTATAATTTGTAATTTTTATACATTTATTTAGAAATAATCTCTAATTGTCTCTGAAATTTTCTGTTTCCCCTGATTGGCATAAAAATAAAAGCTATATCATATGTTTTTACTGTGATAATTAAATTTTAAATTTCTGTAAACGTTATTTTAATTTAAGGAGGTATTATTATGATTAGTTTCTTTGTCTGTCTTGCTATATTGATAATTGGATATTTTCTTTATAGCAAATTTGTTGAAAAGGTCTTCGGACCTGAATTTGACAGAAAGACACCTGCAATGCTTCATCCAGATGGGGTTGACTATATGCCAATGAAGACCTGGAAATCATTCCTAGTACAACTTCTTAATATCGCTGGTCTTGGACCAATATTCGGTGCTTTGTCTGGTGCTATATGGGGTCCCTCTGTATACCTTTGGATAGTATTTGGTACATTACTTGCTGGCGGAGTTCACGACTTTCTAAGTGGTATGTTATCAGTTAGAAATGATGGTGCAAGTATTTCTGAAATTGTTGGAATATATTTAGGTAATGTAATGAAAACTGTAATGAGAATATTCTCTGTTATTCTTCTTGTTATGGTTGGTGTTGTATTTATGGTAGGCCCTGCTGGTCTTTTAGCAAAACTTACACCAAGCTTCGCAAATGTAACATTCTGGACAATAGTTATTCTAATCTATTATTTCCTAGCTACATTATTGCCAATTGATAAGATTATAGGAAAGCTTTATCCTATATTTGGTGTTTGTTTAATCATAATGGCTGTTGGTATTGCTGGAGCAACAATATTTAATAGTGGTACAAGACCAATGATGGAAATAACACTTCAAAATCTTCATCCTGATGGTGCTCCAATATGGCCATTAATGTTTATAACTGTAGCTTGTGGTGCTATTTCAGGCTTCCATGCAACACAATCCCCTATTATTTCAAGATGTATCGATAATGAAAAGAATGGTAGAAAGATATTCTATGGTGCTATGGTAGCAGAAGGTATAATAGCTCTAATATGGGCATCTGCTGGTATTGCATTCTACAAAGGTACTGGTGGATTACTTGCAGTAGGTGGAGGAAACTCTTCAACAGTATACGAAATGTCCATAGGCCTTTTAGGTAAAGTTGGTGGAGTTCTTGCTATGATTGGTGTTATTGCTTGCCCTATAACTTCTGGTGATACAGCATTTAGAAGTGCAAGACTTACAATATCAGACTGGTTTAAAATAGATCAAAGTAAGGTTTCAAAGAGACTTATGTTATCAATTCCTCTACTTGGAATTGGATATTTAATTTCTCTTATAGATTACTCAATAATATGGAGATATTTCTCATGGTCTAACCAAACATTAGCTATGATAGTTCTTTGGGCTGGTTCAGTATATCTTGCTAAATATGCTAAGATAAATAAGCCAATTACCTCATTAATTGCAGCATTACCAGCAGCCTTTATGTCTGCAGTAAGTTGTACTTATATCCTTTATGCAGAGGAAGGATTCAAACTATCAACTTCAGTTGCATACCCAGTTGGTATACTATTTGCAGCTTTATGTTTAGGTCTATTCTTATTTAGAACATTTATACCGGCCTTAAAAGCAAAAACAAATTAATATAAAAAACAGCGTAGATGTATAAATCTACGCTGTTCTTATACCTAGTAATTTATCATCCCTATAATACGTTACTAAGATATATAATACACTCCATATAGTTGTTTTTCTATTCTTAATCTTATTTTTAATTTTGTATACAAAAAAGACTGAAACAAATCTTATGTAATATATTCCATCCATTATTTACAGCTTTAAAAAGAAATTATGGGAGAGTAACATAATTACTATAGTGTAGTTACTATAATAATTTTATATGAGGTTTAGTAATGAATTGTAATAATATACATAAGAAAAAATATAGTAAAAAGCTTATTAAAAATGTAGTTGTTTATTTATCTATATTTATATTAATAATGTCATTTAGTTTTAAAGTAAACGCTAGCGTAAATAATAATTATGACTACTTATTTGTAAGTTTTTCAGAGCCTGGTTTGCCGTTACCTATTTTTAATCTTGAAGATTCTAATGGAAATATACATAAAGCTTATTGTGTAGACGAGCCTGTACCTATATATAATAGTCATAGATATTCTAGAATTAACTTAGAAGATTCCACCTTTTTTTCAGTTGAAGCCGCTGAAAAAATCAGATCAATTGTTCAAAATTCATACCCATTTCAAAGCTTAGAATATATGCAAGAAAAATTTAATATGCCAACTTTAACAAAATTAGATGCAATTACGGCTATTGAACTTGCTATTTGGAAATTCTCAAATAATAAAGAGCTTATTCCTGGAATCCCCGATGAGGCCACAGCATTATATTATAAATTAATTGATTTGCCAGCAATAAAAAGAAAAACTGAAGGTTCTAATATTACAATGAAGGAGCCTAAAGTTATTTATAATGATGAAACTAAGCAAAGTGACTTATATTTAGAATTTAAAGCAGATGAGAAGAATAGTGATAACTCTAATATTGAGCTTAGTTATGATATTCAAGGTAAATACGATAATGTAGCTGATTATGGTATTAATAATGATGGATATAAATCCATCAAGCTTGCTAATATTGATGAAGGAGCTAATTATAACATTACAGTTTGGGGTAGCCAGAATATTGGAATCAATGCGTATTTATATTATCCAGAAGGCGGGAGATATGCATCTCAAACATTAGTAGGTGCAGAATCATCTGAAATTAATATATCAAATACCTTTAATATTGAAACTGTAAAATTAAAATCTATTACTATTTCTAAAACAGATATAGATGATGAAAAGATATTTCTTAAAGGAGCTGAATTTACAATTTATGATTCTGAAGGACAAGTTATTAAAGTCCTTACCACGGGTGATGACGGAAAGATACTTACGAAATTACCGCCAGGAAAATATATAATTGAAGAGACTAAAGCACCAGATGGATATACTATTGATAACAAAAATTATCTGTTAGAAGTTAAAGATAATGATAATAATATAGAAATTAATTTTACTAATAAAAAAAATGAGATTGTAGATGAAGGCGCAGATGACAATATAAATGATAGTACAAATAATGGTTCAAATGATAATATAGATAAAGATAATCCTGAAATAGATAATTCAGAAAATGATACTGAGAACGAATCTAACTCAGGTGAAATACAGAATAAATTACCTGAAACTGGAGTTGAAAAGTTTTCGGGAGTTATAGCTATATTATTATTAATAAGTGGATTTATATTAGTTAAAAAGAAAATATAGCAGCTTCAGTGATATAAAAATCCCATTATCTTAACTACTCCACCAAACTTTTATTAATTAGTTTTAAACAAAAATTACCCTAGCGGTTTATATATTTAAACCGCTAGGGTAATAAAACTTCTATCCTATTATGGTTTTTAAATACTCCGTAAAGCTATCTTTTAAATCTTCTTTTCTTAAGGCGTATTCAACAGTAGCTTGTAAGAATCCTAATTTACACTCTACGAAATTTCAACTAAGGACATAAATGTCTAAGTTTCCTTTTCTCCAACATCATATCTTATACCTTCGAAATCATAAGCATACATAGCCTCATGATCTATAAGCTTAAGTAGTGCATCAGTAAGTTGGATTTCTCCACATTTACCTGACGCTGTGTTTTCTAAGATTTCAAATATATTTCTATTTTAATAAGATTAATTATATTACTATTATTAGTAAGTATACTTACTCGCTCAAGTTATCTCTATAAAATTGCAGTAATATATTATTTGCCCCATTATTCATATGTAATCCATCAGATGTATATATAAATTTTAAATTGTTACTATCTGATACAATCTCATTAGGATCAATTATCTTTATCCCTCTACATGTACCAATTTCTTCTAAAAACCTATTTATTTCTTCTATATCATCATTATTAACTTCAAATCTATATACAGTATATATTATTTTAGAAATAATAAGTTTTATATTTTTATCTAATAGCTTTTTTATTAGTTTATTTAATATTTCTTTAGTAGCTTCTACTCCATATCCTGTTATTAAATCATTAACTCCTAAGGCAAGAAAACATTCATTAAACTCTCTATTTCCAATTATAACATCTATATTTTCATAAACAGTATGTGCTGTTATTCCACCAACAGATATATTACTAAATCCATTTAACTGAATTTGTTCCATTCTAGAATCGCCAATTATAAGTTTATTTAATAAATGCTCTTCATTAAATCCATTATATTTTAGCTTATAAAACTCTTTATTGCTTCTCTCTCTTATTTGGTGATTGAAATAAATCCTACCAATTGCATCAGTGAAATCATATTTGTCATCAATATCAATAGATTCGCTCTTATCCATAACATAAGCTAATGTTTTTTCTGTAAAAAAGCTCTTGTATTCTAAATAATTAGATTTATTACTTATATATATAGCTCCATTTGGATAAAAATGTTTTCTTTCTGCTTGTCTTCTATAACCTCTATCAATTCCTATAATATCACTTGGACAACCATTTTCATCAATGCTTGAAAATAAATTTAATGACTTATCAGATTCAGAAAAACTAACTAAATTATCACATTTATTTTCACTAAACATTTTGTAAGCCTTCAAAACACTTTCACTGCTTCTTAATGGTGATGTCGCTTGGCATAACATAAATTCTGTATTCTCCTCAAAATCTTTTAGAAAATCCTCTAAAACATCAAAAGTAGTTGCTTTGTCTGATGCTAAATCTTTATTCCTTAATAAAACTTTTATAGGTCTATAATCTTCAATTATTTTCTTATATTCTATAGAGTCTGTCGATACATAAATATCTTCATTTCTAAATATACCTGAATCAATTACGGCATCAATTGTATGGAAAATTAATGGCTTACCAGAAAGAAATAACATATTTTTATCCTTTAGTCCCTTAGATCCTGATCTTACTGGAATAATACATATTCGATTATTATATTTTTTATCCATATATCCTCCTAGTGTTATTTAATTTTCTTAACTGGTACACCAACATAAGTACCACTTTCAGGTAAAGATTTTACAACAACTCCTCCAGCACCTATAGTTGTCCAATCAGGGATATTAAGTAGTTGTATTATTACACTCTTACTTCCAATATAATTTCCTTCCCCAAGTGTACAATATCCATTTATAGTTGCCCCTGGTGATATATTACAATGTCTGCCAACAATAGTATGATGCTCTACTGCAGCATTTGTATTCACTATACAATTATCATTAAGTTCAACTTTAGCACCAATAAAACTACCATGTCCTAAAAAGATACCTCTTCCTTTTATACTTTCAGGTGTCAATACAATAGCGCCACGACTCACCACATTAATTAATTTATCATAATGTCTTTCCGCTATAATATCAAAAATTTCTTTTCTCTTCTCATTCTCACCTATTGTAATTAATACACAATCAATAATCTTTTCATCTAAAGCTCTTATTACATCATTAATTTTACCTAGAATAGGATATCCTTCTCTTTCTGTAATATCTTTATCATCAAAATATCCAACAAATTTATATTCAAGTAAATCTATCATAGGTAATACTGCATCTGAATGACTACCTGCTCCTATAAATGCTAAATTTTTCATATCTATTCTCTCCTATTTATCAAATCTTTATTAACCTTTAATATGCTATCTTCTTTTGAGTAAGATCACTATTAACTTCAATCTTTGATAAAATATTAGCTATTCTCTTCCCTGTTTTTCCATCACCATAAGGATTCTCACATTTGTTAACATTTTCTATAAAGTCGCTATCATAAAGTGCTTTTTGTATAGATTTCTTTATTATTTCCTTATCATGTTCAACATTTAATATATTATTAGCTTGTTGCCTACCATTTTGCCTTGTTCCTAAATTTATTACAGGTAATTTATATGAAGGAGCTTCCATTATTCCACTACTAGAGTTTCCAACCATTACATCTGCATACTTTAATAAGTTTAAATAGTCTTCAAAATTAATATTTCTATATGTATTTAAAAAGCTAAGGTGCTCATACTCATTTATAACAGATATCATTTCTCTTCCACCAGCGTCTGCGTTCGGATAAATCAATATTGTTTGCTCTCCTAATTCCTTAATAGCTTCCATGGTTTCTTTAATTTGATTTTCTGCTTGTTCTCTCTGAGTAGTTACAGGATGTTGGGCCACTATTATTAATTTTTTACTTGCATCTAAATTAAATTTATTAAATATCTCTTCTTTAGTATAATAATCTCTATTTAATATCGCATCTAACCCTGGAGATCCTACATTAAAAATATATTTATCAATTTCACCCAATCTTAATAGTCTTTGTCTACTATCTTCATTAGCAGCAAAGTGTATATGTGAAAACTTAGTAGTTGCATGTCTAATAGATTCATCTATAGTCCCGGTTACTTCACCTCCATGAATATGTGCAACTGGAATATTCATATGAGCTCCTATTATAGCACCGGCTAAATCTTCGTCTCTATCTCCAAGAATTAATATTATGTCTGGTTTAATACTCTCAATCGCCTGTGTCATTCCTAATAATCCAATACCTAAAGACTTGCACATTCCTGCACCTGTATCATTAGATAAATGCATATCTACCTTAGCATCTATATAATATCCATCATTCTCTATTTCAGTTACTGTATATCCAAATTCCTTTACTAAATGCATACCTGTAACGATTAACTTTAATTCTAGATTAGGATGATTAATTATCGAATCCATAACTGTCTTTAATCTGCCATAATTAGCTCTTGTTCCTGTTATTACACATATCTTTCTCATAAACTACTCCTTAAATCATATCCAGTGATATAATAGAATCTTCTTTTATATCTACCTTCGCTTCTCTTCCAACTACAAATTGTAAATATTTTGGCTTAATTCCTCCACCTGGTCTCTTAACTGTTAACATTTCTTCTGTTATAATTTCACCTTTTTTAATTTCCATTGCTGCTACAATACTCTTTTGTGCAACATACTTTACTTCTAACTCTGATTTATTTGGTTTCTTTATTGGTGATCCTAAAGCTCTTTCAACTGCTCTTATTCCTTCTACTAACTCTTTTAATTCCTTTGGTTCTAACGATGCACTATGATCTGGTCCTGGTAAACTTCTATCTAAGGTAAAGTGCTTTTCTATTATTACAGCACCTCTCGCTACCGCTGCAATAGATACCGCTGTTCCCATAGTATGATCTGAATACCCTGTAGGTATTTGGAATGCTGTCATCATTGTATTCATAGCTTTTAAATTTACATCCTCTTCATTGGTAGGATAATTGGATGTGCAGTGCATTAATACTATTTTATCATTTCCTTCACTTCTAATAGCATCTAAAGCATCTTCTATCTCTCCCAAAGTTGACATTCCTGCTGAAAGAATAACAGGTAACCCCTTTTTAGCTATTTTTTTTAGCATTGGAATATTTGTTATATCTCCTGATCCTACCTTATATGCTTTTATCCCTAAATTATATAAAAAGTCAACACTTTCATCATCAAATGGAGTTGCAAATGCTTCTATTCCTTTAAATTTAGCGTAATTATAAAGTTCCTGAAGACTGTTTTCTGAAAGCTCTAATCTTTTTAACATATCAAATTGTGATTCACCTGCATCAGTAGTTACTTCTTGATACTTAGCTTTTGGTGCATTCTTTGTAACTAGTGATTCAGTCTTAAATTTTTGAAATTTTATAGCATCTACACCAGCTTCACTAGCCTTATCAATAAGTTCCTTTACTAACTCCATATTTCCATTATGATTTACACCTAACTCTGCAACTATGTATGTTGGATATCCTTTTCCTATTACTTTATCGTCTATCTTAATCATAATTTACCGCCCTCTCATTATTTAATATTCTAGTCTATTTATTTCATTAATATCTAACTTTAATACTTTTTCTGTAAATATACTTACTACATTACCAATAACAATTGATACAGATATAGAAATTAAAGAATACGCCCACGAACTAACCCATGGATTACCATATTTTAAAACTATAACTATAATTGATGATACTATTAGTCCAGCATACGCTCCGTATTTATTAGCTTTTTTATTAAATATACCAAGTACAAATACTCCTGCAAGTACCCCTAAAATTAAGCCCATGAAACTATTAAACCATTCATAAGCTGATTTTATCTCTCCATTTGCTAATACCATTGAAACTAATATAGCTAGTATTCCTACTCCTAATGATATATATCTTGCTACTCTTGTCTTCTTTGCATTATCCATGTTTTTAGAAATATATTTTTGTATATCTAGTGTCCAACTTGTAGCAACAGAATTTAATCCAGTTGATAAAGTCGATTGCGCTGCTGCATATATAGCTGCTAATAATAATCCAGATATACCTACTGGCAATTGGAATGCTATATACGATGCAAATATTTGATCTTGATGAGCAGTTTGTAATAAGTTCGGATTTTGATTATAAAATACAAATAAAGCAGTTCCTATTAGGTAAAATACCGTTGCAACACCTAATGATAAAACTCCATTTCCATACGTCATTTTCTTTAACTCTTTTATATCAGTAGTAGTAGTAAATCTTTGAACTATGTCTTGACTTGATATATAAGAAGAAAATGTATTTAACCCAGCTCCAACAACTATTATAAACACACTAGATTTTAATATATTTTGATCAAATATAACCTCATTACTTCCTAAGAATTTATTTGTTTCAAATAAACTTTTAAAGACTTCTCCTATTCCTCCGTTAATATTAAATAATAAGAATCCTAAAGCAAATATAACTCCTAATATTAATACAACACCTTGAATAAAATCAGTCCATAAAACTGATTTTATTCCTCCAGTATATGAATAAATTATTGCTATAACTCCCATAACAATAATAAGTAAATTAATATTTATACCTGTTAATTGAGCTAAAACCATTGATGGTAAATACATTATTATTGACATACGTCCGATTTGATATATTATAAACATCAAAGCTCCAATAACTCTTAATCCCTTATCTTTATATCTTATCTCTAAATAATGATATGCAGTATCTATGTCTAAACTACTATACACTGGTAAAAAGAATCTTATAGTTAGTGGTATTGCTATAAATACTCCTAATTGCGCAAACCATAAAAGCCATGTCCCTTTATAAGAGTTTCCTGCTAATGATAAAAAAGAAATTGGACTTAATAAAGTTGCAAATATTGAAACAGATGTAACCCACCAGGGAATTGTACCATCTCCCTTAAAATATTCATCTCCCTTCATGTCCTTCTTAGAAAAAGCAAGCCCTACAAACAGAACTATAGCTAAATATACTATAAGTATAACTGTATCTATCCAAGTAAAACCATTCATTTATCTTCCCCCATAATATATAAATTGTTATATAAGTTATTACTCCTTTGATAGAGCTATTTCCTTAATCATTAATTTTGCTATTTTTACATCTAAAAATTCATCTATATCTACAGAATACTTTTCATCCATTATGTAAGGTAAGTTGTTATCATTTAAACTGGTATCTCTATTTAAATTTTCATTTATTTTATTAATATAAATTACTCCATTAACTCTATAAAACTCTTCAAACTCCTGTCTTCTTTTAGTACTAGACGAATTTAATAAAGTTTTCATTGTCCCATCTTCATTTAATGTTCTCATTAAAATAGGATGTTCTTTAACCTTACATATACTTACTAATCCTTCAGCATTTTTATCTAAAATTAACTCTATAGCTTCATCTATATGGAAGCTTTCTCTTAGTGGTTGAGTAGGTTGTAATAAAACTACATAATCATATTCGTCACCTTGATTTTTTAATTCTTCAATACAATGCAAAACTGCATCTATACTTCTTGCTGTATCTGATGCTAAATATTCTGGTCTTAAGAATGGTACATCCGCACCATAATTTTTAGCTGCATTAGCTATATTTTCTCCATCAGTTGATACTACAACTCTATCTATATACTTAGATTTAATTGCAGCTTCTATACTATAAGCTATTAAAGGCTTTCCACATAAATCTATTATATTTTTATCTTTTATCCCTTTACTTCCCGATCTCGCAGGGATAATTGCTAAAAATCTCTTATTATTATACATAATATTTCTTCCTTTTCTTAGAAATTTATATAATACTATCATTTTCTCTATTATAAAATTTACTATATTAATCATATATTTTTTCTTAATTACTTTATTATATAAGATCATTCTTATATTTCAATCTTAATATTTACTATTATTACCCCTTAAGATATTTGACATAAGGTTATCAAATATAATAATTATCTATTACATTATATATTAATTAAAATAATATTTTATTTT
>OGIX01000474.1_pt1 | contig 29148 bp, 22 predicted proteins | sample 1571901 | NCBI WGS metagenome assembly OGIX01 (sample SAMEA2582102, study PRJEB24529) | metagenome | biome: Human gut stool | place: China | collected 2011
AGAGCTTCACTTTTACTTTTAATATTATTTAATAATATTTCTTTTCTATAGCACCTTAGGGATAGATCTCCAAAAATAATATTAAAAACTTTAGATTTTAATTTAATGTTCAAATAACTAGTTTTATTATTAAATTTTGAAAATATCTCTATCAATTTATGAGATTTATCTGCACTTAGTTTTATATTACCAATTATTGCTGAAACAGCTGGCTCTTCAAAATATTTTATCAAATTTTCCACTTTTGTATTTTCTAATGAGATATTATCTTGGCAAGCTAATATTAAATCTCCAGTGCTTCTAGTAATACCCCAAGACTCTGCACTTTTTCTTCCTTCACTACCTGCTAATCGTTTAATTATAATATCAGGATAGCTTCTAATATATCCTAAATCAATTTCACCTTTTATCCCACTATCTTTAAATAGCTCAACTTGTCTACGTATTCTTTTTGCCATATTATATACATTTAAATTTTTACTATTACTATTTATAATTAATATCTCCTTTAAAGGATATGATTGATTTAATAAGTTTTTTATTGCATTAATAAAAGATTCTAAATCCTCTCCTTCCACAATCATAATTACAGACACTGTATAGTTAGACGAATCACATTCCTTACTTTTATAGTTTAAAGAAATAATCTTTTTAATAATTATACATAAAGCTACAGCTATAATATAAATACTTAACGCAAAATAAGCCTTAGATCTATATTCATAACAAATGTATATAAGACCTAAAGCTATTATTAAAAATATTAATACTATTCTACTTTTAAAAAGGTTAAAAATGCTCATCTTCTTATCCCCCACGTTTTTACAAAAAGTTCTAATCTTTTTACTATATGATTATAGCTTGAAAAAATTTAATGATTTTAAGAAAATATTTATTTTTTATTCATTTTCCCCTCTAGATGTAGTAGTTTCTATATTAAATACCCTTTCTGGAATAACAAATATATAGGCAAGAATAAATAATAGAATATATATTATAAAAATTAATCCAGCTAACACTGAATATTGTATGCTACTATTAGATAGCTTTTTTATGCATTTTACAAGTTCCGCTTCAAAATCAACAATAGTTCTAATAATATATTTACGAATATGCATACCTCGTAATTTATTTGCTATATTAGGACTATACCTAAAATAAAACTCTAAAGACTCCCTCCCTATATTGCTTTTTATAAGAACATTATCTCTATACCATCTTAATAAATCCAATTTAGGGGCAAGTGATGTCCCATAAGCAGCTGTTGATATAAAACACCATCCATCTTTTTTAGGTTTATTAGAATACGATGGCTGTGTACTATTATTATTTGATATTGTCTCTCTATTCTCTATTAATTCTATCTGTTTAAAGGAAGCTATACTTATAGTATCTTTGACTTCTGAAATTGACATCAAATCATCATACTCTACTCTTGAAAATATTACTGATCTCCCAATATCTAACTTACCTAATAATCTTTTGTCTACAGCATTCTTATAAAATGTAAATTCCTTCCCACTATTATCTATGATCCTACCTATACCTAAATCATTATTATATTCTTTAATTACACCATTTTTATTAACAATCTCTCTACCTTTACCTAAATCTATACTCTTTAATATTTCCTCAATATAATCATAATCTACTAACCTAGTTTTAGGATTATGATCACATAAACCTGATATTAACCTATGTAGCGCTTTTCCACTACTTTGATTTTTAATTATACTTTCAGTTACCCCATTGGGATAAAAAAATGATCCATTTTTCAAGGTATTCTCTTCAAATTTATCTGATTCTATTATGATTTGATGTAAAATAACACCTAAAGAAAATGTACCTACCTCTTCTGATGTAGCAAACTCTCCCCAGTTATCACTTATATCATTTAGTTCCGGAGCTGAATAACCTAGTAATGTTCGTCCAAAATTAATATGATTTGAATCAAGATGTCCATTTCTTAACTTACATATTCTCCCCAATCCTACAAACCTAGGCACATAATCTTTTAATAATAAAATATGTTCTGGACTTAATGCTAAATAGGCATAATTCTTTTCTTTTAGTAATCTTAAAAAATTTAATATTGAAAGTCCTAATCTAGCTACTTTAGATGAATCTATCTTATTAGTGGAAATACCATTATAGTTTCTATATCTAAAACTATGTCTATTAACTTCATTTGTTAGAGTTGAAGCTTGTTCAAAATCTAATATAAGTACTGGTTCACTTTCTCTTAACGCCTCATCCATATTTCTATCATAATTATTGTTAACATAAAACCAATCCAAAGGTTCAGGAAGTAATGGCGATGATAGTGAGTTTAATATATTTACTTGTTCTATCAATACACTTCTTCTTTTTCTTATACTTGTTTCATCTTTCAAATCATTTGCTCTATATTCAATAGTTTTAACTATAACTGGCTTTCCTATATTATCATCATATCCTAAAGAAAGGTTTGTTCTTTCATCTCTTCTATTACTTATAGAGTAAAACCATCTCCAATTACCAGCACATATTTCTTCCATTTTACTTGGAGATAGTACTACCCATCTATTCTTCAAATTACAATTTGTAGAATGAATATTAAGTTCTCCTTTGCTTCCAAATCTGTATCTCATTTTTCCCTCCTTTAAAACAACATGAACATTATCCCTTTATAGACATAAATGCATTGTAAATATCATTCTTAACTTCCATCATATCGTTATACCTTTCATTAGGATTATACTCAGTACACCTTTTAACTATTTTATATGTATACTCTGTACATCTAAATTCTTTAAGATTATTCACTGGAATTTTTTCATACTCATCTTTAAGTGTTAAAGATAAATTTTCACCAGTTAACATATGATACATAGAAGCTCCTAAGGAATATATATCTACTCTTCTATCAAGTTTAGCAAGCTTTGATGGATTATTCATCTCTGGAGCTTTATACCCCCATGTTCCTACACCAGGTGACCCACATCCCTCTATATTACTTTTGGAATTACCATTCGCATCTTCTATAACCATAGTCATTGCTCCAAAATCTAGCAGTGTAAGAAATAAATTATCTGTAATAATTATATTTTCTGGTTTTAAATCTTGATAAATATAGTACCTATTATAATTTTCTATATCTTTCTTATGAAATCCACCTAATATAGTAGCTAGTTGGAGGGAGTATTGTAATACATCCCTCTCCCAGCTTTTATAATGCTTATAATTTCTTGAAATCATGATATTTTTTATACCACATTTCAGATAATCACTAAGATTTATTCCATTTATCATTTGCATAATTATATATGGCTCATTGTATGCAATATAATCCGAGCAAACAAACAAATTCCCATCTGTAGATAAATGAGGTCCATAAATACTTGGACAAAAATCTTCAACTATATCATTTACATTCGGTATTCTACCTTCTCCTAAAGTTTTAAAATCTATTAAACAATCATACTCAAACCTTGTTACTTGTCTTATCTTTTCAATTCTTTCAACTCTACTTCTATCTTTTTCATATGAAAATAATCCATTTTCCTTGTCATATCTTCTAGCCTTAACTAATACAGTTCTATCCCCAAGCCTTGTATCTTTAGCCTTTAAAATAACTCCAAAACCTCCTGAAACAGATAAGACATCATAAACTTCATATCTATTACCTATTTTAATAGGAGCTACAACCTCTTCACTATTTTCATTTACAAATACTTGCGTGTTAGGTATTCTAGAGCCTTTTGAGGTCCACATGATTATTCCTCCACTTCATTAAAGAAAGCTTCTAAAATAAATTTTCCGCTTAAAACTATAAAATCTCCATCTTCAATAATCACTGATTCATTGAATGGTACTCCCCTTGGCTCATCATCATATCTTTTAATATGAACTGAACACTTTTTAGATAGATTTCTTAGATAATAATTATCATCTTCCTTATATACAAGCAAATGCTTTCTACTAGTAGCATTTTCCTTATCAACTTCCTGCAAATCTATATCCGGAGTAAATTCAGAACTATTTCTACCTATTATTGTTTCATCATATTTTAATTCGTACACTTTAAAAATTTCATTGTCTTTATAAAGAATTAAATTATTTCCTTTTATATTTTCATAAGGATCTATATCATCAGAATCAACATTTTCTTCTTCATTAAATTCATCTATAATAGCATTCTCAGCATCTTCACTAACTTCTTCATTATCTAAACTATTTTCATCTGATTCTGTATCTTCAGAAGCTATTATAACTTCCTTTTCAATGTTATGATCTACTAGAGTAATATCGACAAAACAATTTTTTTCTTCAAAATTATCTTCACTTTCTGTTAATCCATCATAAGAATCCTCTTCATAAACTTCATCTTCTTCACATATAACATCATCAGTTTTACAATCAACATTTTCTTCTAATTCATCATTATCTTCTATATCATAATCTTCTACAAATACCTCTTTTAAAGGAGCACCACAAAGTTTACATACTGTAAGTTCTTCAAATCCTTCTCCTTCTAAATACTCTTTTTCACATTGAGGTCTTGGACATATTTTCTTTCTCATATTACCCTCCTATCCATTTCTCCTACGTCTTAAAGTTGCAGTTGTAGGAAAATCTATTTTAATAGTTGTTGTAGCCGAATTTACTGGCCTTGTACTAGTTTTTCCAGCATTATTTATAGCTTGAATTGATATTGTACCATTTTCCCTAAACTCATCTATTAAGGCTCTATATTGCTTAACAGCTAATAAATTCCCAAGTTCTTCATATCTATTTATTATCCATTCATATCTTCTTATAGCTGTATTAAAGTCATTTCTTTCTCTTGCAATATTTGCTTCATCTTCAAGCTTCTTAATTTCAGCTTCATAATAGCCTCTTTCTACTTCACCATCTTTTTCCACTAAGCTTGTATTGTCTCCAACATCTACTGTTACATTTCTAACTAAGAAAAAGTTTCTATTTCCATAAAGCTTAGGTATATAGTATTCAAGCTTAGCATTCATTATCTCTAAAGAAGCATCCCCACCACTTTTTCCAGGTATAGTCATTAGAAAATAGAATTTATATTCTTGATTTCTTTCTATATTAACTAAATTAACAGTAGCTTTTCTTTCTCTATCAAGCAGAACCTTCCCTAAGTAAGCAACTTCTGGAGTTCCTTTATAATGTTCAGTTACTCTAACATACTTAGGAAAAGTTAATTCTAATTTAGCATTGGTAATGATAACTTCTGTTGAGTTTTCAAATAGTTCTGTAAACATATCTCTTGCTTCTTCTGGTTCATTTATAAGCTCTGTCCTACCATTTGAAGGTTTAGCTAGTTTTTCTAAAAATGAAAAGTTTACATCATTTCCACCAAAACCTAAACAATCTATAGAAATACCAGTTTCAGCAATTAATTTAGCCTGTCTTATACCAGCTTCTTCAGTATCTCCATAAGGAACACCATCAGTCATGAATATCATCTTCTTTATCTTTCCGTTATTATTGTTATTTAAAATTAATCTACCTAACTTTAAAGCTTCAGATATATTTGTATTACCACTGTAGTCTTTACATTTTTCTAGAGCTTCTGTTATTCTTTCTTTATCTGAACCAGCAAGGTTTTGTAATATTATATGTGGAGTATCGTCATAAGCTATTACAGTAACATTATCTGTTGGGCGTAATAGGTCGACAACCTTCTTCACCGCTTCTAATGCTATATCAAGCTTTGTGGTACCTCCTGTAACTATATTATATTTAACCCCATCTATTATTTGCTTTCTGCCTGTTGGAGAAGTCTCTCCCCCAACTATTTTAAACATAGATCCACTAACATCTATAAGAAGACATAGGTCTACACCATTATTAATCTGTTTTTCACCTTCTAGCCTTTCTTTTACTTCATCACTTGCGTAAACAGATAAACAAGCCTTTACTACATGCTCTTTACCATCTTGTAGTATATAAGGATCACTTACCTTAGTTTCTAATACTAATTCTCCAGCCATTTTACTCCTCCTTAAACTAATTAATATTTGCTTCAATTAATATACTTGTAATGTTATCTCCACCACCATTTGCGTTTGCCACCTTAATCAAGTTAGACGGAATGTCTAATATGCTTTTATCTTTTTCTTTAGAAACTATGTGCTCTTTTAACTCTTTATCAATGTTCCATAAGTTTGTTCCATACCCTAATGGACTTATATAATCTGTTACACCATCTGAACATATCAGAACTATATCTTTATCTTCTAATGTTATTTCTTTGATATTTAAGTCCTCTTCATTAATAACTTTAGCTTCATCATTTATGTCATTGCCTCCAATACAATTGGTTAAAGCTTTGAACCCATCAATATTGTTACATTCTCCCCAGCTATAGCCTTCTCTTAGAAGCTCTGTTCCATAATTCTCTTCATAATTTAAGAGGTTAAATCCCTTTTTCTTATTAAACAAATATATTTTACTGTCACCTAATGATGTAATATACATTTTATTCTTTATGATAATTGCGGCTACAAAGGTAGCCCCCATAACTGTTCCCCACAATTCTTTATCACTATTCTTAATAATTGAATTGTTTATCTTATTATTACTATTATTTATAATACTAATAAAAAATGACTTTACATCGCTTAAAGTTTGTAAATTTTCATATTTTTCTTCCCAAATTTCTATAGAAATATCTTTTACTATGTTAGCTGCCTCATAGCCTGAACCATAATTTGTTGTAGATATTCCATCTGCTAACATAGCAAATAATTTTTGGTTTGTAGTATCTTCTAAAACTATATAACTGTCCTCATTAGCTCTTTCTCTAACACTTTCATTCATATCTTTAACTTTATTTCTTTTATAATCACCAACATCAGATAAACTAGAATAATTAAAACTTATATCTTTAAATGTGTATTTTTTTTCTTTACATATCTCTTTAAAAATACTTAATGCATCTTCTACTTTTTTATATCTTTCTTCTGAAAATAATGTTGTTGTTTTATAAATCCATTCATGAAGTTCTACTGGTATTTCATCATTAAAAGCAGATATAAAATATGCTAAGTATATCTCATGGGCTCTATTTTCAATTACTTTACCTTTTAAAGATAAATCTAAAAGTAGTCTTCCAACTATATATACATCTGAAGAATAATTAATATCATTACTATGATTGTATAAAATTTCTGTAGAAGAAATTCTACCTCCTTTGTAGAATTTCATATCTAACCCCTTCGTTATATATGGTCTTATTTGCTTCAAATGCAATGTCTCTATATCTTCATTTATTATCCATAATTGTTCTAAATCTAAAGATCCTAAAATCTTCTTTTTTCTATTTATTGATTTTATAATTTCTCCTACTCTATTTATTACAATCTCTATAGTTTTAAAGTTAATCTCCTTTTCTTTAATATATTCTGATAAAGTAATTTCCTTAGAATAATTAAAGTAAGCCTTACTAGAGTCAATATATAAAGGAACTTCAATATACTTGTTATCGCAATTAATTATGTCTTCATCTTTCAATGTAGTCTGTATAGATAGTTTATTGTCTATACTTATCTTCCATTTCCCTATATCCCTTTTAATTTTCTTACCACATTTACTGCAGAATTCATTATTAATGCTAAACTCATTACAGTAAGTACATAAAACTGACATACTATCCTCCTTTCAAAATATTTAACTCCATGGTTAAAAATTTATATTTAATTATACGTAAACATAATTCTTATATTACTAATTCACAAATTATTTAAGGAAATTTTAAGTATATTTAAAATAGCTCAATATAAAAACGAGTGAGTCCATTAAACTTATAAAATTTAATAGTCTCACTCGTTTATTTATTTTTCATTACTCATTATGTTATGGTATTTTATAGCTTTATATCTTATCATTTGAGCCTATTCCTACAAGTTTGCGAGAATAACTAGTTAATATTAAATAAGGCACATTTAAACATTTTTCTAATCTTTCATCACTAACTTTTTTCACAATAACATTAATTATCTCAACCAATACTATTGATGCAACTACATCTAATACAAAATGTTGTTTAATAAAAATAGTGGAAAGTATTATTAAAACCCCTACAATTTTAGTATAAAAATAGATATACTTATTGTTATCCTTCTTTGTATATCTCATAACAAAGTAAGTTCCCAATACATGTAAAGACGGAAAACAATTAAATGGTCTATCACTTATATAAATAATATTAATAATACTATTGAAAAAACTATTATCTACTAAAGTAGGCCTAACAATTTCTGTAGGAAATATAAAATATATAATATAGCTTATCCACATACCTAAAAATAGACCTAACATACTTCTCATGTATTCTTTTCTATTAGTAATAGATATTACAAAGTATCCAATAATCATATATATATACCAGTAAACATATGGAATAACAAAAATAGGTACTAATGGTATCAGTGTATCCAAAGCTATAGTTAAATCAAATCCCTTTTTATAAATATGATTTGCTAAGATGTATACCAAATTAAACAACGGGAATAAAATAAACCATACTAAATCTAGCTTGTACTCATATTTTTTAACTTCATATATTATTCTTTTCAGCATTTTCCAACTCCCCCAGAAACACTTCATTTTTTAATTATTATATTTTTTAATTTACGTATATTCCATTATAGTATATTACTTAACACTTTTCTATGTTCTAAATAATTTCTTAAATTAATCCAAAAAAATAGTGAGATATAAAATGAAAAAAACAATTTTATATCCCACTATTTTATATTAATATTACTCTACTATATATTCTTCTAATATCCTTCTTGGTAGACTAGTAAACTTTCTAATTGCCTCACCTTCACCTGAAACTGTTCTTTCCATTCCACCAATACCAATAACATGAACATGAGTCCTATCTTGTAATTCTTCTATGCAAAGTGTCAATGTAAGTCTATTACTAGCTCTAAAATATCTCTTTCCATATACCATAACAACTGCTTTATTCTTACACTCTGAATGAATTTCATGAAAATCAATTTTTTCAGTTATTGTTCCTTTTATAATTTCTGAATCTAACCTACTAATGGTTTCATCTAGAGTTAATTTTACATCAAAACTGTATATTCCCATATTTCTCCCCCTTTTATTCCCTACACCATATATCGCTTAATATTATACCATATTTTTACATATAACATAGCTATAATTATTTATTTTTTTGATTTTATTTACTTGTAAATTTTTTGCACTAAATCTCTTCTTCCTGCAAAAGTGTACTAATTATTTTCTTTTATAAACCCTTTTCTATAGGCAATTAGCAATAATTTCAACTCTCTTATCTGCTTCTTTAAAACATTACCAATATCAGTATCTCCTACACGTCTTCTTTCAACTTTTCTATCTACAATCATGTTAGTTGACAATATATCAGTTTCTTCCAAAATAGCTTTTTCTATTGAAGCAAAAGGTTGGTGTGATGCTAGTACCATTCCATAAGAATTATATATTAACGTATATCCTGCTATCCCTGTTTTACCTCTATAAGCTTTTGAAAAACCACCATCAATAACTAAGATTTTTCCATTTGCTTTTATTGGACTTTCACCTGATTTTCTATTAACAGGAACATGTCCATTTATTATTCTCGATTCATCTTTATCTAAGCCAAATTCTTCAAATATTAAATCACAAACTTCTTCATCATCTCTTAATTTAAAATATGGATTTTTAAACTCTTTGTGTAAACTTTTATCTTCTATAAAATATCTTTCAAAAGTTGTCATATCTTCTTTTCCAAATAAAGAAGATACCGGTCCGCACCATAGATACCACATAATATCCATTCCATAAAGCTTTTCTTCAAGACAAACTTTATTAAAATAACCTTTTCTAGCTAAAACCTCGAATTTTTCTAGTAGTGCTCTTCCTTTATATAACTTACCTTCAATCTCCATCTCTTTAAAAGTCTTGTCAGAGTTTAATGGAATGCAGCCATGAAATAAAAGATTAGAATTATACTTTAAATATAGGCTACCTTTACTAAATAGAAAAGTTACATGCTTTTGCAATTTTTCACTGTTTATAAAAGACGATACTAATTTATCTATAAGAATGTATTCTTCATCAGTAATCTTAAATGGGTCATCTTTATTTACAGTTGGAAAGTTTTTATCTTTTAGCTCATATACCTTCCCCTCTATATTTATTGTTCCTTCTTTATAGTTAATTTTATCTAAAAGCATTCGTTTGTCCATCTTAAATTCTTTTCGTCTTCTTATTATCTCAGCCTCTAGCTTAAACTGAATTATCGTTATAGCTTTATGCATCTTTGCAATTAAATCTTCTTCATTATTTACATAACATTCTTCCTCTTTTAAATTAGGAATAAAATTTATACAAGGATCTTCCTTATAATATCTAAGCGCAAATGTTGCTAATGGTAATAAATTTATTCCATACATGTCCTCGATTACATCAACATTAGAATACTTTAATGATATTCTTAATACATTAGCTATACATGCCTTACATCCTGCCGCTGCTGCCATCCATAACATATCATGATTTCCCCATTGAATATCTACAGAATGGTAATCTATAAGAGTATCCATTATAATATCTGGCCTAGGTCCTCTATCAAAAATATCACCAACTATATGCAACCTATCTATTACTAATCTTTGAATAAGCTTTGAAAGAGCTATAATAAATTCATCAGCCCTTCCTATATCTATAATTGTAGTTATTATTCTCTTATAATACTCTTGCTTATCTTCCCTATCTTGTTGTTCATGCAATAATTCTTCAATGATATATGCAAACTCTTTCGGTAAGGCTTTTCTAACCTTAGAACGAGTATATTTAGAAGATACATATTTACACAACTCCATCAATCTATATAGCGTTATCTTATACCAATCCTCAATATCCTTTTCTTCCTTGGCGATAATCTCCAACTTCTGTTCTGGATAATATACAAGTGTTGCTAAGCTCTTCTTATCCTTCACACTTAAGGAGTTTCCAAAAATCTCTTCAATCTTAATCTTAACTACCCCTGATCCATTCTTTAAAACGTGAACAAAAGGCTCATACTCCCCGTGTAAATCTGTCAAGAAATGTTCTGTTCCTTTAGGTAAATTTAGTATAGCCTCTAGATTAATTATTTCAGTTGCAGCATCGCCTATACTTGGATATTGTTTAGCTAATAACTTTAAATAATCTAATTCATTTATTTTTTCTTCAAAAAGCTCCTCATTTAACTTTTCCACACCAATCCCCCTTATAAAAAAATAAACACTACCATAAGAAAACCTTCTTATAATGTAGTGCTTATAAATTCCATATATAATTATATTCTATTTATCATATATTTTTCCTCTATAATTTTTATAGCATTTTACTACAAATAACAATCAACATTTGCAAAATTCAACATAAGTATTTGCCAAGGCAATATTTATAAAGTCATTTGTAACATATGCATTATCACTAAATAATAAACCATAATCACCATAAAAGCGACTTAGCATCAGAATAATATAAAAATTAACAGGGCTTATCTCTATAACTCCAGTAAATACTGGAACTACTGCACTAGCATTAGAAACCATATAAGTTAAGGATGGTATAAATTCTGAGGTAATAGTATATTCATTGTCTAAAACACTTTTAATAAATTTATCTGCATTATCATCTTCATGTATCATAATATCTTCATATTCTTTTATCTTACCTTTTTGTACTTCATTAATAAATAATCCAATTATAAAAAAGTATAGCTCTATTTGCAAATTTCCAATGCCAGTTAAATTATACGTACTTGGATCTATTGGATTATACGCTTTTCCATTACTTGTTTTTGTATTGAAACTTAAAAATAAATATAATCTATTATTGTTTCTATATATAATCTTATCATCTTTAACAAAAGGGTTCGCACTTCCTAAAAATTTGGCACAAGGCGGTAGCTGAAAATTACTAAAGTCTTCACAAAAAGACTTTTTTCTCTTTTTTCTTTTTGTCATAAGTTCCCTCTATAGAATTGCTATATAACTATACTATGATTTTCTTGGCTCTACTAACACTGGAATCTCTTCACTCTCTAGATTACAATATCCTATATCATACTCTCCTAAGTTATAACTTCTATTTTCTATAGCATATCCAAAGCTAAGGTGAACTTCTACGCCATTAATCATATAGATGTTGGTGCCTTTTTTCTCTCCTATTACATTGAAGACATTACATTCAGCATTCATATGTTCCTTACAAACAACTATACAAATACTTTCAGGACACATACACTTCTCTCTACATTTTATATACTCATCCATAATCGCCCAACGTATACAATTTCTATCTAATATGTTCTTTATTAATACTAACACTTCAAAAGCTCTATTTCTTCTCTTTTCAAAAACAAACTCTCTCATTGCTGGTTCAATATCTAAAATGCAGCTATTTATAAGTTCATCAACTCTTTTACAAAGAGTTGAAAAGTATCTTTTTTTAAACTCAATAAATATGCATTTAGTTAAGTATTCTTCATTTTTATCTTTATTGAAAGCTAAAAGCTTTTTATAAATCCTCTTTTCAGATCTTTCATATTTCTTCTTAATTATAGATACTTTCTTCCTACATATTAAATCTTTTAACTCCTTTACCTCTTTTAAATCTGATGACAATTTGAGTCCTCCTAAATTTAAATATCAATATAATAATATAAATATTCAAATAATAATGTGCTTGAAATAATAGTCTATAAAAAATAATAAATAAAATATCTTATTTATTAATATTAAAATACGTAACGATTTACATATTATCATCGTATTATATAGTACAAATCCATATTTAAATAAGGAGTTCAACAAATGTACAAATTTAAAAAACTAAATTCTGTAGATGGTTTTGACTATAGAAATTTAGATAATGCTAGACAAAATAACTATGCTTGGTCAATTAGTGAACTGAATGACTACATTTATGTCGGTACAGGTAGAAATATACCTTTAACAATTCTTCAATCAATTTATCCTGATATTAATATTCCTGAAATAATTAGACCAATTTCACAAGATAATTTAGCAGAAATTTGGAGATATAAAAAAGATGGTACTAAAAAGTGGCAATGCGTTTATAAAGCAGAGCCTAACTCTGGAATTACTGGTATTAGATTTATGATTAAAGCTAAATCTGCTGATTCTACTCCATGTCTATACGCATCAACATATGGAGTTCAAGTTAAAGTTTTAAAATCTTATAATGGTATAGATTGGTTTGTAATGCCTTATAATGCACTTAAAGGAAACTCATCTAGATATATGATAACCATAAAAGGAAAGCTTTATCTTGCAGTTGTAGATGAAACTAACTTTAGTGAAAGACCACTTATTTATAGATCTAGAGATCCTGAATACTATCCTTGGGAAAATATAACTGATACTAGTAACCCTCATTTTAATCCTAATAAAAACCCTAAAGGCGGAGTTTCAAATATGGCTATTTTTAATAATAGACTATATGTATCTACAACCCATTCTTCTGGTGTACAAGTATGGAGAAGTAATAAAGAAGTTCCTGAAATAAATGACTGGACTCTTATCGTAGATAAGGGTTTTGGAGATGCCGAGAATCAATATTCATTAAGCATAGGTGTGTTTAATGATCACCTTTATGTAAGTGGAACAAAGCCTCCACCAATATCTTGGGCTTTGCCAGTTGGTTTTGATATTATTAGAATAGATAAATATGATAATTGGGATTTAGTTATTGGAGGAAAGCCTATAACTCCATCAATACCATCTAGGGGGCATCGTGGTCGTAGTATCAGTGGATATAAATCTGGATTTAATAATCCTTTTAATGTTTATGCTTGGCAAATTCAACAATACAATGACTCTTTATTAATATCAACATTTGATGATTCAAGTAATATGCAAGTTATACTTGATACGCTATTAGCTAATAAATGCCATTTTGAAAATAAAATAGGTAAAAGAAATACTGCAATAATTATTAAAACCTATAAAAATATTATATCCTTATTAAATAAATATCATTATCCACTTGGTTTTGATTTATATAAATCAAATGATGGTAGATGTTTTAGATCTGTATTCAAAAATGGTCTAGGATATAGAACTAACTATGGTGGTCGTATACTATATGTAGGAAGCAATAATGAATTATTAATAGGCACTTCAAATCCTTTTAGAGGTTGCCAAGTTTGGAAAGGTTACGAAAAGCAAAACTCTCATTGCATACGTTATAAAAATTTTTATAATCTTTATCCATATGAATATCAAAAACTTCAAAGAGAAATTTCTAAAAACTTTGGAATACTAAAAAAATATATACCTGAAATAATCAAATTACTTCCAAATGAAACTTAGTATAATTAAGATAAAAACTTCTTTTTTACCTGTTTAATTATAAATAAAGAGACCACTTAAGTGGCCTCTTTTTATAATATATAGTTTATAAGTTTTAAAATCCTAGTAAATCTTCATACTCCTTAAGCTTTTCGTCTCTAGTATTTTCCATAACTTCAACCTTTTCTGCAACTTTTACTTCTTCCTCTTGATTTAGATTGTTTAACTCATCTTTACACATAACCAATTCCCCCTACAAAATTACTGAATACGTTTACTAAAAATATAAAAAATATATATCGCCATAATTATAACATTATTTTCCAGTTGATGCTATACCAGATTCAATAAATTTTGTATAATATTTATCTTAATTATTTAAAAGCAGGAATAACCATATTTTAGTTAGTCCTGCTTTTAAATTCTAATATTAAAATACGTTACACTCTTGAATATAATTCTAAAGGCAATTTATCTGGATCCTCAAAGAAAGTAAATTTTCTACCTGTACATTCATCAATTCTTATTGGCTCCGTTCCTATTCCTTTTTGATTTAGCTCTTCTACAGTTTCTTCAATATTATCAACTTCAAAAGCTAAATGTCTTAAGCCCTGAGCTTCAGGATAGCTTGGTCTTTTTGGCGCATTAGGAAAAGAAAACAACTCAATCTGACTATTTCCTATTTCTAAATCTAGCTTGTATGAATCCCTTTCTTTTCTATATACTTCTCTTATAACTTTAAGTCCTAATTTCTCAACATAAAACTCTTTAGAGACTCTATAGTCTGAACATATTATTGCTACATGATGTATTTTATTTAATTTCATGACTCCCCCTAACTTTTAACTACAGTAAACTAATTTATATTATCATTACTTTTAAAATATATAAGTATAATTACATTATTGTTTATTTATCTGCTTTTACTAAATCTTTTTCACTTCTAAGAACTCTTTCTTCGTAGCCATCAATTTTTTTGTCTAATCTATCCAAAGTTTCTTGCATTTCTCTAATTCTATCTGCTAATTGATTACGTTGTTCTATTAATAGTTCTTTTCTAGCTTTTACTGTAGAATTGCCTTCTTGGAACATTTTTACGTATTCAATTAATACTTCAATTGAAAGACCTGCACCTCTCATACATTTTATGAACTGCCCCCAATTGCAATCTTCTTCAGTAAAATATCTTACTCCACTATTATTTCTGCTTACAGGAGGAATCAACCCAATTCTTTCATAATAACGTAATGTATCTGCTGTTAAATTATATTTTCTACTTACCTCTGTAATAGTCATATACTTATCTCCCTTTTATCTTTAAGCTATATTTATATCTTTTCAAAAGTCATTGCTACATTTTTTAAGTATCCTGTTATATTTAAATGTTGTGGACAACTTTTTTCACACTTCTTGCAATTAATACATTCTGACGCTTTTCCATATGTTTTAGTTAAATTTGCATAATATACACCTTGTGTTGAAAATCCTTTGCCTCCTGCTTGCTTTTCTGCATTATACAAAGCAAAATACTTTGGTATATCTATCTTTTTAGGACATCCATCTACACAATATTGACATGCAGTGCACGGAATTTCTATAGCATCATTTATTATATCTACAACATTATTAATAATACCATATTCCTCTTCATTAAAAGGCTTAAAGTTTTCCATATATCCTGTATTATCTAATAATTGTTCCATTGTTGACATTCCACTTAGAACCATCATAACATTTTCATGACTTGCTGCAAATCTAATGGCCCAAGACGGCACTGACATATCTCTATTATACTCTTTTAATAATTTCTCTGCTTTAGATGGCACACTTGCTAATGTTCCTCCCTTAATAGGCTCCATAACTATTACAGGTTTATTATGCTTTGTAGCAACTTCATAACATTTTCTAGATTGAATACTTTCATTATCCCAATCAATATAGTTAAGTTGAAGCTGAACAAAATCAACTTCTGGATGCTCTGTTAAAATCTCCTCCAATAAATCTGCAGTATCATGAAAAGAAAATCCTATCTTTTTTATCTTGCCTTCAGCTTTCTTTTTCTTGATAAATGTAAAAGCATTAAATTTCTTTGCTATTTCATAATTAGTTACCCCAAGATTATGAAGTAAATAATAATCAAAGTACCCTACTCCAACTTTATCTAATTGCTCATTAAATATTCTCTCTAGATCTTCTTCTTTCTTTAAAAACATCGTTGGCATTTTTGTTGCAATTGTAAAAGCACTTCTTGGATAACGTTTTACAACAGCTTCTTTTATTACTGATTCACTTATAAAGTTATGATACATATATGCAGTATCAAAATAGGTAAATCCTCTTTCTAAAAATATATCTACCATATCATTTACTTGTTTATAATCTATACTAGACTGATCTTCCTTATTTGTAATTGGTAGTCTCATAAATCCAAAACCTAATTTCTTTTGCCCCATAGTTTTACCCTCCATTTATTCTCTCTTATTAATTTAATTTGTACTATTCTCCAATAATTTTCACCTAATCTCAATATACTACTTAGAGTTAACTCTAAGTCAATATTTTTTTATCAAATTCTGAAAATTAAAAGGTAGCAGCGACATATTATCTAGCCACCACTACCTTATATTAAACTTTTACTTAATAGCAAAAGTTTATAGTATTATTTCTTAGCGAGTATATCTTTAATCATCTCTAAGTTATCTGTAAGATTACTTAAAGCTAATGCTACTTGTCCTAACTTATCATCGCCTTTAACTATCTTATTCTTTATGAAAATAGATTTTATTTCATCATAACGGTTCTTTTCCTCAGCTGTCATGCATCCAGTAATCTCTTTCCACTTAAGCATATTAGCCTCTGCCCCATTAGTTAAGGTTTGTGAGTCATTTTCATAGCTTGCAAGTATTCTCTTAAATAGCTCTTCATCGTTCATTATAGGAATGATCTTTTCCGCTATCTTATTCATATTTCTATATGAGCCTTGAAGCTTAAATGGCGGTTCATTTCTATACTCATCTGCTTGTGCTGCTGAATATATATACTCAAGATTAACTTTTAAAACAATATCTCTAACTTTAAATAACTTCTCAATAATACTAACATATTCATTAATTTCATCCATTGAATAGTTACCTTCAAAAGATATACCTTCTTCTGACGTACCTTTAGCCATTTGAATAAAGTTATATAAATCCCTTTGACTTCTATTTGTTAATTTTGAAAGTATAGGATTTGATGTAACACTATTTTCAATATAACTAAGCTTAAATGCTTCTTCATTTTCCATAAGCATATCACCAAGATTATATACATCAGCTCTATTAGCAAGCATATCTGGAATTTTAAACTTTTCTCCACTTTCTGTATAAGGGTTACCCGCCATTACAACAGCCACTTTTTTACCTCTTAAGTCATAGCTTTGGCTTACACCGTTATAGACACCTTCAATTTTTCTTTGACCATCACATAAAGATATAAATTTTTGTAAAAACTCTGGGTTACAATGTTGAATATCATCAATGTATATCATAACGTTATTACCCATCTTTAATGCTATATTAAGCTTTAGTAACTCTTCTCTAGCACCAGAGTTTTTAGTTGTTTCAGGATCTAAGGATGTTACTTCATTACCTAATGCTGGTCCATTAATCTTAACTAAAATTATACCAAGCCTACTTGCAATATATTCTATTAGCGTTGTTTTACCGTAACCTGGTGGTGATAATAATAGTAACAAGCCCATTAAGTCAGTTCTTTTATTTTCAGATGCAACTCCAATTTGTTTTGCTAGGTTATCACCTATTAAAGGTAAATATACCTTATCAATTAAAGTATTTCTTACAAAAGAAGTAAGAACTTGTGGCTTATAGTCATCTAAATGAATTTTATTTTTGAAATCATTTATTAAACCTTTTTTAATCCTTTGGAATTCTATAAAGCTCTTTACATTGCGCTCTTTAAATAAAGTAAGCCTATGGATAAAGTTCGTATAAGATAATTTATATTCTCCATTATTAATTACTGTGTGACTTCCTATTAATCCAATCACTTTTACTTTTGAATCAATATATATAACCCTTCCAATAGTTGTATCACTTTCCATAAGTAAAACAACAACTTCTTTAATAATACTTAATACTTCATTCTCTGTTAATGAATTAAATAAATCCGTGTTTAACTCAGCATTATTTTCATTCACATTAATCATGCTAAGCCTATATGAATTAACGAATTCATTAATTAAATAATATAAGCCCTCCAAATCATTTCTACAACTTTCAATAGATGATAAAAAATCATCCAATATGTTCTTATCTTTTAAGTACTTCCTAAACATGTCATATATACTTTTGGCTTCCTTACTTACTACAAACTCTTCGCCTCTCATTATCTCATAACAAAGATATTCAGCAGCTTCATGTATATAATCTTTACCAAATATAGAAAGCACCTTAACTTCTTCTGCCATATTATTTTCAATGTATGGTAAGTAGTTTTCTAAGCTTGGAGAAGAATTAAAAAATAAGCTAACCTTAGATAGTTCTTTTAAACGAGTCCTTAACATTTTCTTTGTATCTGAATCTATCAAATATTTCCAATATACTCTTGCTAAAGCTCTTGCTTCACTTTTATAAATTAACAAGTCAATATTATTGTGAAGTTCTAATAATGCCTTTAATATTTTGGCACTATCCATATCATGTACACCTTTAGTATATCCTTCATCAAATCTAGATTCCATAAACCTTTGAACTAATGAAATTAATTGTACTTCTGACTTTGAGTACAATGTATCTAAGCTTTCAAATTCACCATTCTTAGCTGCCTGAAAAACTAAATATGCTAGATACTCTCCCCTATATACTTCATCATTTTCTGATACTATTGTCTGATTAAATATATAATTATACTTATCAATATTCTCACTCTCTACCTTATCCCAAAAATCTGTACCTGTTATATGATAATATAAGCCTTCGCCCTTTTGAACTATAGATAAATCTATAGACTTAGTATTAACTGAGAACTTATGATTTCCTAGTTTGATAATATTATTACCATCTACAAATAGTTCTTGTCTATCTTTAAACTCAGTTATTGATTCTTCTTTTATCTTTTTTAACTTTGAAGAAATCTCATCAGCTTTTACATTATCTCCTAAGGTATTCAATGTTGAAATTATATCTCTAACCTTTTCAACCATAATATCTGTAGAAAGGTATCCATTTATTTCTTCAATGGATTTAAAGTTTTTAAGTCTATTACTAATTCCACTTAATATACGCTCAGCAGCATTAAACTGGCTTATTATCCTTTTGTTTAACCTATCTGAAATAGATAGTTTTTTGCTTTCAAAGGTGTTATAAAGCTCTTCTCTCTTTTCAGCAAGCTCTAGCACATAGTCATCAAACTCTGAAAATTTTCCTTCAAGTTCTTGAATCATAATTAATACTTTATTTAAATATTCATCACATTTATCAACTGTATCACAAATATCTAAGTAATTAACTACTGATTGGCTTAAAAGTTTAATTTGAGATTGAAATTGTGTTATCATTTCACTTTTAGTAATTTGTTCTATTCTATTAATTAATCTAGCCTTACCATTATTAATTAAAGAAAATAACGATGATATCTTCTCTATTATTTCTGTAGTAATAGTTGGATCATCTATTTTAAAGTTACTAATAATCTCAATAAGAAGTTCTAACCTACTAGAAGTTTCATTAATTTTTTCTTCAAGGTCTTTTCCGTCCTTCGATTTATTAACCCTATCTATTTCTTGTTGCAATTCATTTACTTTATCAGCATAAGGTTTTAAGCCTTCTGGAGTAATCAAAAACTCTACACATTTTTCAGAAAACTCATCATATTTTTCTTTAACTTCTATGTCAAGAGAATTTACTATATTAATATCTGTATATCTTAAATCTCTTAATGATGCTATTCTCCCTCTAAGACTTCTTATTTGTGCTAATGCTTCAACATACTCATTTATTGTATCAAAGGAACCATACTTTATTTTTTTTAGCAATTCTTCTGAATCTTTACTTACAGTTTCTATTTGCTTTTTTGTTGATGTTTTTATTCTTAAAACTTTTTCAAACTCTTCAATTGCAAAGGTTGAAGTATCCTTAATTTCAGAAAGAATTTCCTTTATATTAAAGGTTTCATCTTGATCTATCCAAAAATAAGAATCAATTACTCTTTCACATTCCTTTACAATATCAGCATAAATACTTTGGTAACCTTCCTTTTTATCAATAAGCTTACAAATACCTTTTGCATCTGCCATTGCATTGACTATATCTTTATTACCAATTTTATACAAAGCAGAATCTTTATTACCTTCAGCTATATAATCCTTACCAACATAAGGAGTTTGCCATATTTGAACCATATGATTTTTTCTTGGCTCATTTTCACTTTTAAATACAACCATTTCACCATTGTCAAAATGACCATATCCACTACAAACTATTGGTGTATCAATCTTTTGTTCTATAATATTATAGGAATAAATTAAATATTGACCTATTTCAATGTTATAGAAAATATATTGAAAGTCTTCACCATTTGAAGATGTTACTCTTTCGTCAAATATACAATTACACCCTTCTACATCAAATACTTTATACTCTCCACTTTGAAGATAGTATCCTTCTGGAAAGATTATTCCATGATGACCTGGTAATAAAATTGCTGTATCTTTTATAGAATCAATTCTTACAACATTTTTTAACTTATTATTAAAGATAAAATACCTAAACTCTTCTTCTTTATAAGGCTTTATCTTTAATATTATTAATTGTTCTAGATCAGAGTAATAAATTTCTGCATCATCTAAAGTTTGATCTTTATCTTCTACTGGCTCTGAATATATTCCTTTTCCTGTTGCAGTATTATCCTCAACCTTAATAGTCAAGTCACCATTGATAGTTTCAACGAATACCTTATCCATTATTGATATATGAGGATATAAACCGCTCCTTTGGTCATCTCTAGTAGCTCTTACAAAGTTAAATTCATTTTTATTTCTAAATCTAACCTCATGTTCACTCCTACTATCAATATATATTAGCTTACTACCTTGTATTTCCCACTTAAAAACTTTAATATCTGTAGGACTCTTCCCTGTTTGAAATATCATATAAAAATACGGATCTTGTATAGTGAACTTCGTAAAGAAGGTATTTTTATAATAATTATAAAGCTCATCAAAATCCTTTAAAAACTCATCATTACCTATTAAATCAAGAGATTGCTTAATGAATTTCTTTTCACTATATTTATAAATTGAAAATACATCATCAAGCTCAACCTTAGATTTAAGCCCAATATGAACATTATATCCAAAGATAAAATAATCTTTTATAGGAGCCATATCTCTAGGTATACAGTTATTATCAGTTATTATTCTTTCGCTTCCAAGAAGAGTAGTTTCAATAGAACCAAATACATCTTTTCTAACCTGATTTAATTTATCTACACGGACTTTTAATTCTGTTCCCTGATTTAAAAGTCTATTTTTAATAACCTCATAAGACCCATTTTCCATATCCTTTTCATCTATACTACTCAAAGCTATTCTCCTTATTTACGTATAGTTTCTATAGTCTTTGCTGGAAAGTTAGCAACTCCTGCTTTATTAACTGTATCTAATAAATTGCTTAACACTGCTTTATCTTGTGCATCCGCACTATTCATCATTTTATTAATAGCTCCAGCTATAGAAAGATTTTTAATATCATCTGAAGTTAAGTTAAATCTATCTACAAATTCACTTAATTGCTTTTTAAAGTATTCTGGGTCACCAGTTATAAATGTTTCTTTTATATCTGTAAGAACATCACTATTATTTACTAATCTATCATAAGACTTACCTTTTGCAATAGAACCGATAATTTGATCAAAGAACATAGTCTCTCCACCAACAATATCAATCTTAGCTGTCTTAAGAGCTTCTCTAATAACTGAAGCTTGTGATTCAGCAATTTCTCTTTGAATATTAATGCTAGCAAGCTCAATTTCCTTTTCTTTTTCAAGATTAAGTTTAAACTCTTCATGTTCCTTACCAACTTCATCAAGAGCCTTCATACTAGTAGCCTTTTCCTTAATACCTTCTGCTTCAGCCATATATTTCTTCTTTAATATATCAGCTTCAACAGTTCCATCTTTCTCCTTAACATCAACCATAGCCGTTTCTCCCTTAGCTTGAGCTAATGCTTTTGCTTCAATTGCCTTAGCTTCTGCTACTGCCTTAGCTTCAGTAACTTTAGCCTCTGCTATACCAACAGTTGATTCCTTAAGAACATTTGCATCAACAAGAACTTTAATTGCTTCTGCTTCTTTTTGTGAAGCTTTATATTTAGCATCAGCATCAATTATTGTCTTTTCAGCGATTCTTTCAGATGCCTGTTTAGAAGCTTCAGCAGTTTTAACTTCAACTATTAAATTAGTTTCAGCTTCTTCTTCAGCCTTCTTAATAGCAACAGACTTAACTCTGTTAGCTTCAGCAATTACTCTAGTATCTTTAATCTTTTCTTCTTCAACAACAGTATCCTTCTCAACTGCCACTCTTTCTCTAATAATAGATTGAATATTTTTCTTTTCTGTTTCTACTTCCTTTTGTTTAGCTATATTAGCAAGCTCAACAAGTTTTTCTTTTTCTGTTCTTTCTAGCAATTTTTTCTTTTCAACTCTTTCAGTTTCAACCGCATCTGTACTTTCCTTAGATTTTAAAGCAATAATAACTTGTCTTTCTTTATTTTGCTCTGCAACTTCAATTTCTTCTTCAGTCTTAACTCTTGCCATTTCTGCTTTATATCTTTCCTCTTGTCTTACCTTTTCAGCTTCTGCCTCTTCTCTAGCAGTAATAATAGCAATTTCTCTTTTTTGTTTAGCTTCTGCTTCAGCATTTTGCTTTTCAAGTTCTAAAATGGCTTCTCTTGCTGATACATTTTGCTTCTTAATAGTTTTTTCTTTGTCTCTTTCAATTTGATTAGCTAAAATAAGCTGTTCTGCAGTAAGCTCTGTTATCTTTTTAATACCTTCTGCATCTAATATATTGTTGCTATTTAACATATTAATATCAGTTTGCTCTAAGTAATCAATAGCAGCATCATCTAAAACGTATCCATTTAAGTCAGTTCCTATTATTTGTAGAATTTCATTTTTAAAAGTTTCTCTCTCTGTATAAAGTTGAACAAAATCGAACTTTTTACCTACAGTCTTTAAAGCTTCAGAAAATTTAGCATCAAAGAATTCCATTAAAGTCTTTGGATCTGATGCCTTTTGACAACCTAGTAATTGAGCTACCTTAAGTACATCTTCTCTTGTTTGATTAACTCTAACGAAGAAAGCTACTCTAATATCTGCTCTTAAATTATCTTTACAGATAAGACCATCCTTACCTTCTCTTGCAATTTCAACTCTTTTAACTGAAACGTCCATAACTTCTACTTTATGTATTATCGGAACTACAAATGCTCCACCGAAGCTTATCATTGGTCCACCAATACCATTTCTAACTATAACCTTACCTTGTTCAACCTTATGAAAGAATCTCGAGAATAACGCAAGTAACCCCCCTACAATTATTACAATTGCTCCAACACTAACTAAAATAACTTGAATCTTATAATCCATAACTCCACCCCTATTATAACTTTTTATTTGTTTACATATACTTTTGCAATGTAGTATATATTTTTCTCATCGTCCTTCTTAGTAACGAAGGCTTCTTCATTTTTTTCAAATTTATCTTCAGTAAATTCACATTTAACATTTATTAATATTGATGCTCCATCTTGCTTTACTTCAGCTTGTCCTAGACGTCCCTTTTCTAGATCGCAGCATAAACTTACTAAATGTCCAATTACTTTTTCTTCATCCTCTGTTCCCTTATAGTACATATTTTTAAATAATCCCTTTAACGGTAATGATATTAGCTTTGTTATAAATAAACTAATTATTAATGTAAGTATTAATAATAATCCATTTATTAATCCTCCAGCTTTAATAGGCAACAAATAAAGTAGCATTGATAATATCCAAAATACTAATGATAATATGCTTAAAATTATCATTAATGGTATTTCTTTTAGATTGAAATAAGCTAAAATTCCTTGAAGCCCATCTAAACCATCAGTACCATTTGCAATATCAAAATCTATATCAAAATCAAAGAACTCAATGTCAATAATTCCCAATATTACTGTTAGCCAATAAATTAGAACTAGCATCAATAATACAGTTGGTATAATATTCACTCCAGTAAAAGCATTATTTATTAATTCACCCATCCCTCTCCCCCTTTCCTTATATGTAAATTTTAACATTTATGTTTGTTATAAACAACGAATTATGATAAGTTTGTTAACATATTTGTCATTTTTATAATAAATAACCATAAATTTGCTTTTATGTAAAATAAATAGAGATACGTAAATAACGCATCTCTATAATTTTATCCTTATTCAATTAATAAACTAAAACTAAATCCATTAACATATTTGTATTATAAGTAAAATCTTTAATATTTAATGGTTCCATAGAAGCTAACACACCATCAATGTATATCGACATATCTTCTACATATTTAAGCAAATATTTTTTACTATTAGTATATCCTTGAATATAATCATCATTCTTTAGCTTTTCAGCTATAGGTTTTACAATATCATCAATAGCTTTAAGACGTCTTCTATTTCTTGACTTAAATTCCTCATCAATCGCTAAATTTAAAATAACTATATTTCTTAATTCATCGCATATGTCTCTTAAGTTATAAACCGAATCATCTAAATCTACTGCATCCTTTTTGCCAATAATCTTTGTAATCAACAATTTATCCAAAATTAATCCCTCCCATTCTAGCTCCTCCTTATTTTATTTCATTTTTATAAATTATATCATTTATGCTTAAAATCACAAATAAAAAACAGAAAGGATTTTATAATTAACTAAATTTCACTTTATAATCTTTCAACTATTAACTATTAATAATACTAATTTCATTACAAAAAACAGTAGTAAATATAATTTTAATTACTACTGTTTGATAAAAATATTAATTTGGATTAAATAACTATTCATTAACCATTATTACTCTTTTGGCAATGCTTGCAGCGTGATCAGATATACTTTCAATATTTGATAATAGATCTAAGTAAATTATACCTGAATCTATACTACAGATATTTTTGTTTAATCTTCTCATATGCTCATTTCTATAAGCTTTATCTAACTCATCTACGGTTTCTTCTAAGATAATAACACGCTTAGAAATATTTACGTCATTTCCTTTCATAGCATCTAAAGCTAAACTATAAGCTTCTAAAGTTTTATTAAATATATTCTGTATTTCGCCTATAGCTTCTTCTGAAAAATTAACATTATTATTAATAGACTCTTGTGCTAATTCAGCAATATTTTCTGATAAATCTCCAACTCTTTCAATATCATTTATTGTATGAAATAACAAATCTAGTGATAATCTCATTTTTTCGTCTAAAGCTTTATTTGAAAGTTTAATTAAATAATTTATAATTTCTTTTTGCTGAGCATTTACAAGCTTCTCTTTTTCAAAGCTTTCATTTATACTTTTTGAAGATTGATTAATCAAAGCAATTGTGGCACTACTAAAGCAATCCTTCGCTTTTCCTCCCATTCTAAGGGATTCTCTAATTATATTACCATAAGCTATAGCAGGTGTTTCTAACATTCTAGTGTCTAAATATTTTGTAATAGTATTGTCAAATTCTTCATCACCAGCTTTATCAGGTATAATTAACATAGCTAATTTAACTATAAATTTAGAAAATGGAAGTAGTAATATTACATTTACTATATTGAATAAAGTATGTGAATTTGCTATTTGTCTAGCTGGATCTGTTGGATTTAAATATTGAACAACCATAGTTATAGGTTTGTTTAATATAAACATAAATAAAATTGTTCCAATTACATTAAAACACAAGTGCATAGTAGCTGCTCTTTTAGCATTCTTATTTGCACCTACACTTGAAATAAGCGATGTTGTACAACTACCTATATTATCTCCATATAATATAGGTAATGCTGCTTGTAGTGGCATTAATCCTTGTGAAGATAAGGCTATTAATATTCCCATAGATGCACTAGAACTTTGTAATATTGTTGTCATTAAAAATCCAGCAATTAAAGCTAAAATAGGTTGATGTGCCAGTTCCGCTAATACCTTTCTCACAGCTGGATATTCAGATAATGGAGCTACTGCATCCTTCATAAATCTCATACCTATAAAAAGAATCGCAAAACCTATTAGTATTTCAGATATATTTTTTAGCATAGGTTTTGATTTTGAACCTATCATATATAAAACTATCCCTATACCAAGAGCTATAGATGACAATATGCTAACATCAAAGGATACAAGCTGAGCTGTAACTGTTGTTCCTATATTAGCACCCATTATAACGCCAATAGCTTGATAAAGACTCATTATCCCTGCATTAACAAATCCAACTACCATAACAGTTGTTGCTCCACTACTTTGGATTATACCTGTTACTACAGTTCCTACTAGGACTCCCATAACTATGTTGCTAGTTAAAAGTCCAATAGCTTTTTCTAATTTAGGACCAGTTGATTTTTGAAGTCCTTCTCCCATAACGCTTATTCCATAAAGAAATAAACCAAGGCCTCCTATAAGACTAATTAATATATGCAAAATATGTTCCCTCCTAAAAATTCAACTCTTCTTATTTTCCTTTTTATGAGGTTACTCTATACATGTCTTTTTAAAATTTCATAATTATTATTTTTCAAACTTTATTTTTTATATCAACAATTAAATATTCAGACTTCGATCCAGTTCTTATAGGATAATTCCATCCTGATATTCCAGAGGAAACTATGACTTCGTAATTTCCAATCTTTTCATATCCATATTCAAGTTCATTAAAATTAAATAATTCACTTATTAAGCCACAAGGCCAAATTTGACCTTTATGAGTATGCCCAGATAATTGTAAGTCATATCCTAAAAAGCTATTCTCATCTAGATTTGATGGCTGATGATCTAAAAGTAATATAAATTTATTTTTATCTATATTAGCAATTAAATCTTCACTACTTTTCCTTCCTTCTTCTTTTGAAAAGCCCTCATCATCTCTTCCAATAATAATAAACTCATCATTTATCTCATAGCTTTGATCTACTAATACACGAATATTATTTGATGATAACTCATTCCATAACTCACCTTTAGTATAGCTAGGAATCGAAGAGTATCTAGCATCATCATGATTACCATATACATAAAATACTCCAAACTTACTTTTAATACTCCCAAGTATCTCTGCAACCTCCTGCATTTGTTCTAAGTTAGTTTTTTCATCTACAATATCACCACAAAGCACTACCATATCTGGAGCTGACTTTTCAATTTCCGCACAAGCCTTTTGGAGTTTTTCACTATTCATAACAGTTCCATAATGAAGATCAGAAATCATAGCAACTCTATATCCTTCTTCTCTTATATCTTTGTTTGTATATATCATATAGTCACTTTCTACTATATTATTCATATTCCAATATCCATAAGCTAAGATAATTACAGATACTATAATAGGAACAATTCCACTATTATAAACTATCTTCCATTTATAATATGTTATGTTCCTTCTTCTCCCTACTAATTTAAATATATAATTTATAAGATCCATTAATAAGGATATAGTTATAATATGTAAAACTGCAACTACCCCTACTCCAAGGTCTCTTAAAGAAAAATACATAATGATTATTACAATAGCTATAATTATCAATTTTACTCGTTTCTTTTTCACATTTATCTTTGATATACTTATGGCTCTTGCAATATAATAGTACAAGTAAATACTAACTATAATCATAAGAAATGCTGGCAAAATAAAATATAATATATTCATATACTTACCCTCCCCTTAAATACTCAATACTTTATAATTTTTACTTATATAAAGAAAAACTATACATCCTAAAGCTAACTTTTAGTCAATATTTTATAAGATAATAAAACAAGGCAGTAACAACTATACTTAGTTATTACTGCTTATTCGTTAATTATTTTAACATCATTTTTGTAAACTGCTGCATATCTCCTATTTTCTTTAAAACACTTTCTACATTCTTCTTTATTAATCTTTACAAATATTTTGGTCCTACTTAATCCAGAAGCTTCTATATTTTCAACTTCAAATATTTCTCCGATAAAACTTTTATACCAACATTTATTTACACCTTCGCATTTTTCTATTTTAACTTGCATAAGATTCCCTTCCTATATAAATTAATATAATTTTGTATTTATAATTATTGTCCAACTTATAATTTTTAATCATAAAAAGGAAAAATACTTTTAAAATGTAGCCATTATTATTTATATATTGAAGTTAATTACAGTTAATGCTAAACTTAATTTGCATGTGTATATACACAGTTATGAGGGGGACAGAAACATGAAATTCATAAAAAAATATTTAAATCACATCTTTATAGATGGTTTAAGTGGCATGGCTTTAGGACTATTCTCTACATTAATTATGGGAACCATATTGCAACAAATAGGGAAACTCATTGGTGGAGATATAGGTAACCTTACTTTTATTATCGGTAAAGTTGCAGCTGCTTGCACATCTGCTGGTATTGGTGTCGGGGTAGCTTATAAATATAAATCATCACCACTTGTAGTAGTTTCTGCTGCAGTTTCAGGAGTTATTGGAGGTTATGCTACAAAAATACTTGCAGGAAGTATTATGACAGATACAGGTGC
>OGIX01000484.1_pt1 | contig 28496 bp, 35 predicted proteins | sample 1571901 | NCBI WGS metagenome assembly OGIX01 (sample SAMEA2582102, study PRJEB24529) | metagenome | biome: Human gut stool | place: China | collected 2011
CTTGCTTGTGCGTACATTGCCACATACCAATAGCACATGGGGTGTTTGCTAAAGAAACTAGAAAGCGATTACAAGAAATCGTTAAGGAAAGGAATATTGAGTATGAAGAAAATTAACGTAGTTGAACTTTATGTATATAAACGAATTGAAAAGCTAGAAAAAGAAAATGGTGCATATGGCTTCAATACCAAAGTAATCGAAGAATTGAAAGATGTACTAGATGTAATTCATCAAACACACTTTCAACCTAATAGAAACGATGAAGTAAAGCCAGTAAATAAAGAAACTTTGATTGAACACATTAATGGTTAATGCCTATGAGTGATAACAAAAAGTATTACTATCTAAGGCTTAAAGATAATTTCTTTGATAGCGATGAGTTGAAGATATTAGAAAGCATGAAAGACGGCTACTTGTACAGTAATATTCTTTTGAAACTCTACTTACGAAGTCTAAAGAATGACGGAAAGTTAGTTGTTAATGATCGCATTCCTTACAACGCTGAAATGCTGGCAAGTGTAACAGGGCATCAAGTAGGCACTATTAAACAAGCACTATCTATGTTTAAAGAACTAGGACTTATAGAAATACTAGAAAATGGTGCTATCTATATGTTGGATATTCAGAACTTCATAGGTAAAGGCAGTACAGAAGCTGATAGGCAAAGGCTTTATGACCGAAGAATATCAGATGAAAGAAAACAAAAGAAACTAACTCAATCAAGAAATCTTGAAGAAATCTGTAAGAAATCTACACCAGAGATAGAGATAGAGTTAGAGAAAGAGATAAAGATAGAGAAAGAGATAGATAGTAGTGCAAAAAGCACTACACCAAAACGCAAGCATTTTGAAAAACCTACTCTATCTGAAATCGAACAATACTGTACTGAAAGAAATAACAATGTAAACGCTGAACATTTCTTTGACTACTACGAAAGTAACGGATGGAAAGTAGGCAAGAACTCCATGAAAGATTGGAAAGCAGCAGTCAGAACATGGGAACGTAGCGAATACAGAAATGTAAAAGTGAGCAAGAAACAACAAGCCATTGATGTTGTTAATGATTTAATGCAAGAGTTTGGGGGTGCAAATGAACAATCAGCAACAGATAGTGAAAGCACTATCGATGTTACAGCTAGCGTACAGTACTGATATGCCAAAGGAACGCATGAAGTTATATGTTTATAAGCTATCAGATATTAACCCAGTTACGTTGGAACAAGCGGTGAATAATTTAATTGATAGATGTAAATTCTTACCAACTATTGCAGAAATCAGAGAGGAATGTTCCGCATTAAGTGCCTTTGTAAATGCACATGAGGAACTACCTACTGCACAAGATGCATGGGAAAGGGTGTATCAAGTAGCTAGATCATATGGCTACGAAAAGGGGTTAGACAAGTTAGAGGGTTTAACAAAACAATGTGCCAAAGCAATTTGGAAATCGTTTGACCCTCAAAACGGAGATAACTTCAACGAAACATCATGTAGGGCGCAGTTTGTTAAGAACTACGAAACGCAAGAAATAAGAGAACGTGAGCGATTGAGATTGTCTAATTCAATTAAAGACAATCACTTGTTATTAAAAGCAAGAGAAAAAGCAGAACGTGAACGTGCATTGATTGGTGCTGGTCAAAAGCAAATAGAAATGACCGCTACAGGAAACTTGGTAGAGGTAGCAAAAGAACCAGTAGATGTAACAGAAATAATCAACAAAAGCAAAATATCAGATAAAGGAAAAGAGTTATTAAAACAGGCAATAGGGGGATAGATGAAAGAAAGAGTGAAAGAGTTTGATGTAAGTGTAAACCTTAGCTTTAACGTTAGTTTTCAAGTCATGGCAACTAGCGAGGCACAGGCAAGAGTGAAGATTGAAAACTTGCTAGAAATCATGAGGAACGAGGCGACAGTCGATTGCCACATTCACAAAAACTACGATGTGTTTGTTGATGAAGTAGATGCTGAATTAAATCAAATTAGTTATTGGTAAGGGGTGATGAGTTGTTAAGTAAAAAACGAAAGATGGTAATCACCATTGAGATACCTCTAAATGTGGGAACGCAAGAAGAGGCAACTCAACAAATGCAAATGATTATGAAAGCAGATGCACGCACATTTGAAAGCCTAGAGGAAATCATCAAGGTATATAAAGGTAAGATGTGCATCGAGCAGAAGATATAGGAGGAATGAATGAATACAGTACAAATTTTAGGTAACTTAACACGTGATCCAGAAGTACGTTATACGAATAGCGGAAAGGCGGTAGCCACATTCAATGTGGCAGCCAGCAATACATTTGTTGATAGCAATAATGAAACAAAAGAACAAACTGCTTTTATCAACTGTGTAGCGTGGGGAAAGCTAGGTGAAAGCATCGGTAATTTGCGTAAAGGTAATCGTTGCTTTGTAGAGGGGAGGTTACAGACACGCAGTTACGAAACACAAGATGGACAAAAACGATATGTAACGGAAGTAGTAGCTAACTTTGTTGGTACATCGCTAACGAATGAAGAAACTGCATCTAGTAACTTTGATAGTTTTGAACAACCACAAGATGAAAATATTCCGTTCTAAGAGGTGAGCAACATGGATGAATACAAAATTAGTGGATATGTAAAGATTGGCTTTTCCAAAGTTGTGAAATGTGAAAGTTATGTTGATGCAATGGAGAAAGCCCAAGAGATTTCATATAACGAAGATATTGATTTTAGTGAACTGAATGATTGGTATGACGATGTTGAAGTTGAAGAAATAGAAGAGTTATAGGAGTGAGTAACAATGCTAGTAAAAGATGAAACAAAATATTGTTGGCGCGACTGAATATGCGCTAGTTTTATACCGTGAAAAACTTCCTAAGTTTAATAACAACAAAAAAATGATATTTGATCACTTTGAATGGAAACGTGATAACAAAAATATCGTTCCTAATATCCACCCAACGCAAAAGCCTGTAAGTGTATTGAAACGCTTAATAGAAATATTCACAGATGAGGGCGATGTTGTAATTGACCCTGTAGCTGGTAGTGGTAGCACATTAAGAGCGGCTATGGAATTAGGAAGAAGTGCTTATGGGTTTGAAATCGATAGAAGAATGTACGCTAAAGCAAAAGAAGAAATGTTAAGCGATGTAAAAGTACAAACAAATTTAATGGAATTTGCGAATGAGGGGTGATGATCGTTGCCAATAAACAGTAAGGATAAAGGAAAACGTGGTGAACGAATGTGGCGTGATGTGTGCCGTGCCAATGGGTTCGACAAAGTCCGTAGAACTGCACAATATTGCGGTAATACAGGTGATGCATCGGACTGTGTAGGACTACCTAACATACATCAAGAAGTAAAATTCGTTGAAAACTTGAATGTCCGCAAAGCCTATGAGCAAGCGGAACACGATGCAATACAAGCCGATAATGGCGACATACCTATTGTGGCTTGGAAGAAAAGCAATAAACCTTGGTTAGTGGTATTAAGTGCGGATGATTTCTTCCGCATATATAAGGAAAGTGAGTGGAGCAATGGCGGTTAATATGAGTGAGTTTGTGCCTGACAATAACATTAACTGGTTAGCACTAGCAGCTTGTGTGTATGGAAACATAAGTGCTGGTAGAGCGTTATGTTTTTTAGGTTTAAAAGGTACTAAGCCACAGAAAACATATACACGTGCAAGTGAGTTAGATGGAAATTCATTATTGCAAATGCATAACGCTGGAATGTCATTAAGGGCAATTAGTTATCAAGTAGGAGCAGATTATAAAACAGTGAAAAAAGCGTTAGTTATGTTAGGGGTGGAGTTTTGAAAGAACAAATGAAAGTAAAGTTAGTTAGTGAATATGCACAACTACCAACAAGAGGTAGTGAAGATGCAGCTGGGTTAGACCTATATTGTCCGTTTCATATCAAAGTGCCTGCAGATAGTCAAAAGAAAATACCCCTAGGTGTAGCTGTGGAAATACCAAAAGGTTATATGGGTTTACTTGTGCCACGAAGTAGTATGAGCAAAACACCATTAAGATGTGCCAATAGTGTAGGTATTATTGATGCTGACTATAGAGGTGAACTAAGCATCGCATATGAGAACATATCTTGTAGCGATTACATGATATTTAGAGGTGATCGCATCGCACAATTAATCATCATACCAGTATCAATGGTTGATGTAGTAGAAGTAGATGAATTAACCGAAACAGAACGTGGTGCTGGTGGATATGGCAGTACTGGTAAATAAGTTATCTAAATTAATTAACATAAAAGGAGAAATAAACATGAACAAAAAATTAGTAGTAGCAACAATGGCGGTAGTGGCAGTAACAGGTAGCACATTTGCAAATGGTTTAGTATTAGGTCAAGTAGAACCAAATACTACTGCACCAGTAGTTAGTGGTTATAATTCTGCTGCATTAGGTGTGAATACAGTAGTTACAGGCACAAGTACAATCGTTTTAGGTCGAGATAATAAAGTTAGCGGTAGCGATACAACAGTTATCGGTGCTAACAATGGCACAGTAAGTGCTAATCAAACAACAATCATTGGTTATAACAACAAAACAAATAGCAACCAAGAGCAAGTTGTGATTGGTGCTAACTCCGAAACTGCTGGTCAGGGTGCAACAGTAGTAGGCACTCATGGTAAAGCTACAGCATGGGATGCTTACGCTATTGGTAATAATACACTTGCAGATAAAAGTAACAGCGTGGCGCTAGGCACAAATTCCGTAACAGATGACCCAGTACCAACACAACAAGTAGTATTGAATGGTGTTACTCATGTATTCGCAGGGGAAAACCCTCAATCTGTAGTGAGCGTTGGTTCTAAAGACCGAGCAGGGTTCGGTGGTGTGAAATATTACAATCGCCAAATTACAAATGTAGCAGCAGGACAAGTTGATGCAGCATCTACGGATGCGGTAAATGGTAGCCAATTATATGCTGCCTACGATGAAATCGCATCTATGGGTGCAAAAATTGCGAAACACGATAAAGATATTAAGTGCTTGAACATTCGTGTAGATAGAAACGTAAACAACATCAAAAATTTAACCGCTAAGGTGGATAATAATTACACAACGATTACTAACTCTATCAACGAAACAAACGAGCGTGTTGGGGCAAATTCTAAAGCCATTCAAGAAAATAGAACAGTAATCAATAATCACACAACGATCATTAATAACCACGAACAACAATTACAATCTCATGAACAAACATTAGTAGACCATGCAAATGTATTGGAAAACCATGAAAACCGCATTGAAAGTTTAGAACGTGGAATGACACGAAACGTAGAACGTGAAATTGGTAAAGCTGGTGCAGCGAATGCAGCGTTATCTGCATTGCACTATCTTGGTTATAACAAAGACGATAAAATGACATTCTCCGTAGGCTATGGTCATTACAAAGGACATAGCGCAGTAGCACTTGGTGGTTTCTATGCTCCGAATGAACACGTAATGTTTAGCGTAGGTGGTACTTTGGGTTCTGAAAAAATGGTAAATGCTAGCGTGAACTTCAGATTAGGTAAAGGTTCTGAATATGAACTTAACCACAAAGGCAAAATCAAAGAACTTGAAACATTGGTTACTCAATTAGTAGCAGAAGTGGAAACATTGAAAGCGAATAAATAATTAAGTAAAGGATATGGGCGGTGAAATATCCGCCCTATCATAAGAGGTTGACATGACAGGTTATCAAAACTTTTTAGCAGCAATGATTGCGGTATTACAAATTGCGATGGTTAGTTTAATTTGTGATGATGGAGATGTAACGTTAATTGTATTAGGTTTAACAATATTATTTTTGTTTTTCATGCTCGTTACAACAATGGGAGGTGTAATATGATTGATTTTGAATTACTATCAGGTGCTTTAACGATAGTGAGTGGAAATGATATTTATAAACCCATTATCGAACACGGTGTAGGTGGTATTTTTGCTAGATATTGTATAAATGGTGTAAATGTTGAAATAATGATAAGCGTGTTTGATTTGAGAAACGGACGAATATCATTAGAAGAATACACAAGATTAATACGAAGAAAAGCGATTGGTGAATATATTGATTTTGTTGAAAATAAGCGTAAAGAAGAATGGGATGATGCGTTGAAAGAATGGAAAGAAAAGCAAAATGAAAAAAGTTAATTTAGATTTACTATCTAGTGCTTTAACAATAGTTATAGCAGATACCATTATTAAACCTAAAATTGAAGTTAATGATGGTAGTGTAAAAATCATATATGAGTTTTCAGGGATGACTATCACAGAGTTATCGACTGTGTTTGAAATAGAACAATGTTTTAGGTTAGATTTCTTTGTAGAAAAAGTTACTCTTAAAATAAAACACCAAATCTACAATTCTATGTCAGAGAGGTATATTGTTAGATGACAAGCTATAGCGGTTACGTAGAACACTCCGATTTTTACATAGCACCTCAAAGCTATCAAGATGCATTTGATTTCTTGTGCCAGCTTGCGGTTGAGAGTGAAGAAGATGTGTTCTATATCGGTAAAGTAAGTGAAAATATAGATGATTTTGATTTGTATGATGTAGTTAAATTTAAATGGAATGAGGATAGAGGAGCGTGGGTACAGTATGATCACAGATAAACAGGGTATGGAGTGGCTATTCAAAAGGCTATATGATGCTGGATGGAGATATATTGTGGCGGATAATTACGATAACATATATCTAACAAATGAAAAGCCAATCATGTTTGATGATGGGGATGGATTACGGATAAGTAGTTGTGAAAAATGTATTGGTGCAACTGGGTTTATAACAATACTACCTAAACTAAAACCGAATGAGGTTTTTAGTATTGAAGAAGAATTAGGTATTGTTGATTGGTCAAAAGTAAAAGTTGATACACCTGTATTAGTTAGCAGTAATGGTGTCAAATGGTATAGAAGATATTTTGCTAAAGTAGACTATTTGGACGTTTGGGTATGGGATAATGGTGCTACATCGTGGAGCATTGGAAATGATAGGGATGTAACTAAATGGACACATATAAAACTAGCAGAGGTATAAATATATGTGGAATACTGTATTTGATTTTATAGTATATGTGTTTATTGTGTATTGGTTGACTAGAATGTGTGATAAATACGGCGATGAGTGTATGATTGATGTAATTTTGCTAATGCTTATTATATTGCTATACGTTGGACTGAAAATGTGAGGTGAAGTGTTTGGGTGAATTAGACGAAAAGAAACTAATAGAAAAGGCGGTTGAGTATCTACAACCTGTTAAGTTAATTGATGTACAGATTGCATCTATTAAAGAAGAAATCAATCAGTTAAGAGCGAACCTTACATCTATAGGTGCGATTGATTACAGTAAGGATAGAGTAACAGGCGGTGGCACTCCGCAAGGGTTAGAGGTTAGTGTATCAAGGTTTATGGACACAGTCGCAGAACGTGATAAGCGTATTGACGAACTATCAAAACTAAAATGCGATGCGATCACCAAGATAGATGCACTAGATGAAAAACTAGGGGCAATCATCTTGCGTTATGAGTTTGTGTTAAACAATACAACCGAAGATGCGTATAAAATGATTGGGTGTTACTCCACAAAACAGGCGAAACGATACAAGCAAAAAGCATTATTGGAGTTTGGGCGAAAACTTGTCCGGTAATGTCCGCAAATGTCCGTGAATGTCCATATACCTATAGTTTGCTATTAGGTATAATATATATGTAGAAGTTGCCACTAAGCGACTACTACTCACTCTTTCCTTAGGACATCAAAACACAACAACAAGCACGCCCATATAAGAGCGTGCCTTTGTTGTAAATGGGCGAAATGGAACGTATAGCGCTAACGGTCGCAGAGTAGCAGCGCAACCATAATTGATAGCTAAGGAAACAACACTATACTTTTTTCTAATTTCAATTTTGAAGTATGTGTTAAGACAAAAACTTTATATGTAAATTTACTGCTAACTGATAAGGGTGGGTCGAATATCCTCACAATATATAGCTTATACATTATTAACCTTAAAGATATGAACCTGCCCTAATTGGTTACACATTGAATACTGACAACTAGCAGCCTCCAAAAGAAACTTATTCATATTCTTGTTGTTACTTAACCTAACACGATTACGATCCATCAAATTGTTAGTTGTTGGTATTGAGTGTGTAATGACCATTGAAAACTAGGTGTGTTTCTCTTTTCCAACTTTGTATTTCTTATTCACAGTTGAACTCCAAATTGCGTAAATTGTCATATCATCAACACACATAGTTTTGAGTGATTATTGAAAACTGGAGTTATATTTGTTTCCTAGGTACTTAACAAGCTATAGAGTTTTAGAAGAAATGCTAAAACCTTGTGTTACATTGACAAGAGCTCAATGGTATAACTTTGGTTTTGAGTAATCAATACAAACAAAATGAATAAAACTATCATAAAATGGGGTATATCTACGTGGATATATCTCATTTTTTGCATAAATCTATCATAAAGGGGAGATTATGACAGAGGTAAGATGTTGTAAAAGTAAATGCTTGAACAACAAAAAGGGAATGTGTACCGCAAGCGTGATAGAGTACGATGGTTTATGTCAAACATATGTAACCTGTGGCGGTGCAAGTAAAGGTAATTACGGCTTATGTGTTAGATCACATGGCAAATTAAAAAGGAAAGGTGGCGAAGTGCTGAAATGATTAAAGCAATTAAACAATTCATTGAAGATAGAAAACTATTCAAACAAGCAGCCAAGGACTTGAACAATAAAGAACTACAAGCTAAAGCAAAATATGCTTATGAGCATCGTGGCGATAATATGATTACACTCATTGATGGTTTAGCTATTTTGTGTGCGGTACTAATATTGATTGGTATTGTGTGGTGTTGGATGTGAATTATCAACCAACGATAAAGAAACTATTAACCGCATTACGGATGAATGGTAGGCGATATGTAGTCGATGTAAGGCAATCATGGAGCAAATATGATAAGCCTTGCAAAGTATACATTGTCAGTCGAATGTACACAGAGGAAGAGTATAAACTAACATTCCCTCATAAGTACAAAAAAGGTAAGACCTTTAAACAAGGACAACTCTATAAAAAAGAAAGTGAGTACAGTAGCACCAAGCAACACGAGGTGTTACTTTTTTTAGTTAAAGCATATAAAGGTGGTGATTGATATATGGCAGATGCTAGTAAACTAACCGAAAAAGAACGAATATTTGCAGATGAGTATATCAAGACTACCAATGCAACACAGAGTGCAATTACGGCTGGATATTCAGAAAAGACTGCAAGAAGTAAGGGTAGCCAGTTATTAACAAAAGTAAACGTGCGTAAATACATAGATGAAGTAATGCATGAACGCAGTAAAAACACAATCGCAACTGCTGATGAAGTCCTACAATATCTAACTAGGGTTATGAATGGCGAAGAGAAAGATGCATTTGGTTTGGATGTATCTGTGAATGATAGAACTAAGGCAGCTGAACTCTTAGGTAAACGGCATATGCTATTTACCGATAAGGTGAAACTAGATGCAGAAATAGAGATTGATATATCCGATAGGATGAAACAAGCAAGGGTGAAATCTGATGAAGTACAACAAGGCACAATTGATTGATGCGTTGGGTTCGTTCACTCATGATCCATTAGGCTTTGTTTATTTTGCATTCCCTTGGGGAGAAAAAGGAACACCTTTAGAAAACTTTGAGAGTCCTGACGAATGGCAAGTAAAGACTTTCAAGAAAATAGGTGAAGAATTACGAAAAGGTAAATCATTAGCTAAGGCGATACAAATTGCAGTTGCATCTGGTCATGGTATTGGTAAGTCAGCCTTTTCTTCATTGTTGATACTGTTTGCTATTGCTACACATGAGAATACACGAGGTGTGGTTACTGCAAATACTGATACGCAGTTAAAGTCTAAGACTTGGGCGGAACTTAACAAGTGGTACAACCTATTTATAGGTAAGGAACTATTCACCTATACTGCAACCGCTTTATTTAGTGCTGATAAACAGTACGAAAAGACATGGCGGATAGATGCTATTCCATGGAGTGAAAGTAACCCAGAGGCATTCGCAGGCTTGCACAATCAAGGTAACCGAATACTAATCATATTCGATGAGGCATCGGCAATATCAGATAAGATATGGGAAGTTACAGAGGGTGCTTTAACAGATAAGGAAACAGAAATTATCTGGTGCGTGTTTGGTAACCCTACACGTAATAGTGGTAGGTTTAGAGAGTGTTTCAGAAAACATCGGAACTATTGGACTACATATCAAATAGATAGTAGGACTGTTAAAATCTCAAACAAAGCCAAGCTACAAGAATGGGTTGATATTCATGGTGAGGATAGCGACTTTGTAAAGGTGCGTGTTAGAGGGTTATTCCCTAGTGCATCCGATACACAGTTTATATCCGCATCAATCGTAGACGAGGCACAAAAGCGAGTATATAAGCCTAATGATTTTAGTAACTTACCGACAATTATCGGTGTTGACCCAGCATGGACTGGTGGCGATACGCTAGAAATCGTTATGCGACAAGGCTATTCGATGAAGTGTTTAGCAACAATAGAAAAGAATGACGATGATATGCGTATGGCTAACCTAATAGCACAATTTGAGGATGAATACAAAGCTGATGCGGTGTTCATTGACCAAGGCTACGGAACTGGTATATATAGTATCGGTAAGTCGATGGGTAGACGATGGCGGTTAGTTGCCTTTGGTGGTAAAGCACCTAATGATATGTACCTCAACATGAGGGCATATATGTGGGGTGAAATGAAAGATTGGTTAAAAGAGGGCGGTTCTATTCCACCTAATGACCAAGGCTTGTATGACGATTTAACAAGTCCAGAGGCTATCATCGATAAGAATGGGCGAATACAACTTGAAAGCAAGAAAGATATGAAAGAACGTGGCTTACCATCTCCGAACAAAGGTGATGCGTTAGCCTTGACCTTTGCGTTCAGGGTCAATAAAAAAGTGAATGTAGGGAGTAGGGTTCATGCTAACACAGAGTATGATCCATTTAAAAGATAAGGGGTGATTAAATGTGCATGAAAAATAAGATGCCTGATACACCAATGCCAGCACCAGCACCAACTGTACAAACAGATGATGCTACTACAACAACTGGTGAAGATTGGTATATGAAGAAAAAGAAAGGTAAGAAAGGCTTTGAAAGTACTATCTTATCTACGGCAACTGGCACTAAAAACACATTAGGGGGTTAGATATGCAAGGAACTATCCTATCAACGCTTGCTAGACAACCAACTAATACAGAACCTAAAAAACGTGATTACACGAAAATTAAGGCGAAGTTTAAAGCGATGTTCGATAATCGTCAAAAGTACATATCTAGGTGGAAAGATATTAGAGATTATCAACTACCTTTCTTAGGTGTGTTTGACGATGAGCAAGACCAATCGAAAGTATACACCGATAAGATTAATAACGGCGTGGCTTGGGAAAGTTGCCAAATATTCGCTAGTGGTGTAATGAGTGGCATGACACCACCTAGTAGAAAATGGTTCAAACTCACGTTAGAGAATGCTGAATTAGCTGCTAATAGTAAAGTGGCGGAAGTGTTAGACGATAGGGAACAGATATTGTATGCAGTATTTGCTAAGTCTAACTTTTACAACACAGTCCATCAAACCTATATGGAGTTGCCATTTGGTCAATCGCCTATGTCAATCATGCCAGATGCAAAAGTAGGTGTGCGGTTTACATCATATCCTATTGGAACATACGCATTAGAGTGTGGTAGTAATGGTGATGTAAATACGTTTGGTCGCAAGTATCGAATGACGGCTGACCAATTAGTGGAAGAGTTTGGTTATAATGTTTGCCCTGATAAAGTCAAACGTGCCTATGACGATGGCAAAGGTAATGCAAGTACTTTTGTTGTGTGTTGGTTGGTTATGCCAAACAAAGACCGCAACGGAAAACTAGGCAATAAGAATATGCCTTATTCCTCTATCTACTGGGTAGAGGGTAGTAACACAGATGAAGTACTAAGACATAGTGGTTTTGAAGAGTGGGCAATACCAATCGCAAGACACACTACTCATGATCTAAGCGGTTATGGTAAAGGGTGTGCATGGTTCGCACAATCAGATGCACAGATGTTACAACTCTTAGAAAAAGACTTAGTAACCGCTATTGAATTAGGTATTAAACCACCTATGAGTGCTACATCTGATGTTATCGGTAGCGTAAATTTATTCCCGGGCGGTGTAACGGAAGTTGATACAGGCGGTAAAGTTGAACCGATATTCAACGTAGGTATTGATGTTGCTAACGTACAAGCGAAGATACAGTTTGTATCTGAAAGCATCAAACGTGCCTATAGTGCTGATTTATTCTTAATGCTTGATAACCTAGATGCAGGGCAAATGACTGCACGTGAGGTTATGGAACGCACGCAAGAAAAGATGCAACAGTTAGGTCCTGTCGTTGAACGATTACAAAGTGAGTTTTTAAACCCAATCATTGAACGTACTTATGGCATTTTGGACAGAGCTGGAATATTCCCACCGATTGACGATGATGTAGCGGAAATGCTTAATGGTTTAGATGTAAAAATCGAATACATTTCTCCGTTAGCACAAGCACAAAAAATGTCTTCATTGGTGAATATTGAACAGTACTATGCATTCATTATGTCATTGGCACAGGGCAATGCTAACATCGTTCAGAAGTTTAACTTTGAAGAGGCAGCGGACATTTATGGTGTAAATCTTGGTGTACCAATTAAGGTTATTCGTTCCAATGATGAATACCAACAAATCATGGAACAACAACAACAAGCACAACAAGAGCAAGAGGAACAAGCACAAGCATTACAAATGGCACAATTAGCACCTCAAATGGCTGGAGCAGCAAAACAAGCAACAGATGCAGCCAATGACGGAAACCCAGTAATGCAACAATTAATGGGTATGGGGGTGTAGATGAAAACAAAACAAGATTATATTCGTGATCGTGATATTGATGCGTTGAACCACGTACTAAGTACTGAACTTGGTAGGTGGTTTTTTTGTAGGCTTTTAGACCGCACCGACATATTGAAACAATCGTTTACTGGTAATTCTGAAACATTCTTCAATGAGGGGAAACGGAAAGTAGGTTTAATCTACATGAACGAATTAGGGCGCATCGGTGATGGTGTTGAGGGTGTACTTAAATACCATAAAGCACAACTTGAATATATCAACCAACAGAAACTGTTTAACGATTTAGAAAAGAAAGGTGAATAAACCACATGGCAGAAGAACTAGAACAAGGCACGAATATTGACACAGGTAGTGCGGAAAGTGGTACACCGCAAGATACGAATACACAAGACCAACAACAAGACACAATCTTAGGTGGCGGTACTGACACAAGCGGTAACCAAGAACCGCCTACAGAACCTGTTGTGTATGATTTCACGAAAGCATTTGATAGCGGTGAAGTAGACCAATCAATCGCAGATGAGTTTTCTAAAATGCTTAATGGCGTAGGTGCTACGCAAGAGCAAGCAGTAGAGTTAGCTAAATTTGGTAACAAGTATGCTACAGACCTTGTAACTGCTTATGAAACACAAAAGCAACAAGCGTTAGTTGAACAATACGAAAGTTACAGAGAAAACGCACAACAAGTACTAGGGAATAAGTTTGACGAAACTGTTGCTAAAGCAGGTGCAGGTGTAGAAGTAGTTGAAAAATCTATTCCAAACATTCGTGAAATTCTAGCTGAAAATGGCTTAGGTAATCGTGTGGAGTTAATTCAGTTGTTTGCAACGATTGCTGGCATGGCTAGTGAAGATAGTAATACAAGTAATAGCAAGCCAGCTACAGAAATTACAACTGAACAAGAGTTAGCAAATCGAATTTATAAGGATATGTAAAAGGAGATTAATTAATGGCAATCGGAACTATGAACCCAACTATTTTAGACGTTGCAAAACGTATGACAGGTGATGGTAATCTTGACAAAATTGTTGAGATGATGAACCAAACAAACGAAATTTTAACAGATATGACTATGCTAGAGGGTAACTTGCCTACTGGTAATGTATCTACAGTGCGAACTGGCTTACCTAAAGTTGCATGGCGTGTGTTTAATGATGGTGTTGAACCTAGTAAATCTGCAACTGCACAAGCTACTGACACTTGCGGTATGCTAGAAGCATATGCAGTTGTAGACCGTGAATTAGCAAAAATTGCTAACAACGCAAAAGAATTCCGTTTACAAGAAGATCGTGCATTCCTAGAAGCAATGAACCAAGAAATGGCATCCACTTTATTCTATGGTTCTAAAGCAATGCCAGAAAAATTTGTTGGTTTGACACCACGCTATTCTGACAAAACCGCTAAAAGTGGTGAAAACATTATTGATGCTGGCGGTACTGGTGCGAACTTAACATCTATTTGGCTTGTGGTATGGAGTCCTAATACAGTACATGGTATTTATCCAAAAGGTTCTAAAGTTGGCTTTGAAATGGAAGATGATGGTGTTGTTGATGTAACAACAACAGAGGGTAAAAAATACAAAGCGTACCAAACACATTACCAATGGAAAAACGGCTTAACTGTTCGTGATTGGAGATATGTGGTTCGTATTGCAAACATTGATGTTACTAAACTTAAAAAGGATGCATCCGCTGGTGCTGATTTAATCGACCTAATGATTGATGCGGAAGAAAAAGTGCCTAACCTAGGTATGGGTAGACCAGTTTGGTACATGAATAAAACTGTTCGTGGTTTCTTGCGTAAACAACTTAACGAGGGGCATAAATACCAAACTGCAGCTGGCGAAGAGCCCGGTAAAATTACAGTTGATTTCAATGGCACACCAGTTAGACGAACTGATGCATTGATCATTGGCGAACAACAAGTACGATAATTTAAGGGGGTAACTACTTATGATGTTAGATAAAGATAATACGTTTTTCTTACGTAAAGATATTACTACAAACACAAATTCCGACGTTGTTTATAATGGTGGTGCTGGTAATGCATATGTTGCACCTTGGCTTGTAATTCGCCTTGATAAAGATGTAACTGGCACACCTTTATTCAATGTGTATACATCTGATAAAGAAAATATGGCTAATGCAGTTTTACTTCATGGCATTACGTTACCTGCAAACGCTAAAGCAGGTACAGAGATTGTTACACGTTTAGGACAAGGTGCAAAAGAGTATATCAGAATTAACGCTAACAATATGACTGCTGGCGCTATTTCTGCATTCTTGGTGTTTGATGCGAATACAATCTAATGGGGGGGGAACTATGTTAGTAACAACTAAAAAGAAAATTTACTTATGTGATTTTGGTGTTATTGATGAGGGTGTAGAAATTGATGTTTCTGCAGAAATTATCGAACAGTTTGGTCATGAAGTTTTTGAGGGCATTCCAGTTGAAGCTGAGGAACCAACAGTAGAACCTACAGAAGAAACTGCTGAACCTACAGAAGAAAAGCCAAAGGCAAAAACCAAAGGTAAAAAAGCAGAAGAAACTGCTGAATAATTGAACGAGGGGTGCATATTGCATCCCTCTTTTTTTATAGAGAGGTGAGAGTATGACACCTACTGATATTTGCAATCAAGCGTTATCGCTTATCAATGCAGGTCGAATACGTTCTATGACGGAAGAAACAGAACCTGCTAGACAATGCAGATTACATTATGATCTAACACGTAAAGTATTGTTAGAACAGTTTGAATGGAACTTTGCACGTAAGCGTGAACGAGCGGTATTGTCAGAACACAAGATTGATGGCTGGGGTTATGTGTATGCGTACCCTGAAAAGTGTGTTCGTATACTTGCGGTCATTCCACAGGGCGAACGATACCGAGCAGAAAAGCAACGAGAATATGATGTCTATCTAACTGATAACAACACAAAGTACATCGTATCTGATGTACCACTCATGCACATTGATTATGTGTATGATGTAACCGATGCAGATGTAATGAACCCTATATTTGTTAAAGCGTTGGTGTGTAAGATGGCATCTGACTTAGCTATGCCACTAACTGGCAATAGTGGTTTGTTTGACCAATCGTACAAGTTGTATCAAGCAGCATTACAAGAGGCAAAATCTATGAGTGCGAAAGAACGTAGACTTGATATGCCTTATGTGTCTAATTATCTAAAGGCAAGGAGTTGGTGATATGCAACCTATGTATATCGGACAAGTCGCATTTACTACTGGTGAAGTATCGCCAGATGTATCTAGTCGATTTGACCTTGAACAATATAAAAGTGCATTATTGCTTGCTGAAAATGCGGTGATTAGACCTTATGGAGCGGTGGCACGTAGGCAAGGTTCACAGTTTATCGGATATGCTAAACACCATGATAAGCCTGTTAGATTATTTGAGTTTACCACGAATAAGAACCAATCATTCATGCTTGAATTTGGTGAAAGATACGTTAGGGTATGGCGAAATGGTGTATATACCAATGTTGAAGTAGCAACACCATTTGATGAAGACATTGTAGGTGAATTAAACTGCATCCAAAGTGGCGATGTAATGTTCATATGTAGTGGCAAGTACCCTATTCAAACGCTATCACGATATAGTGATACTGACTGGAGATTATCTGCATACAAACTAACCGAGCAACCTTACGATGAAGTTAATACGGATAATGGTCATACGTTGACTGTTAGCGGTGATACAATCACATCGACTAAAGATCTATTTACACAGGATATGGTAGGTAGTGTTATTCAGATTGCTTATTATGTTGAGGCGGTACATACTAAATCAGCTGGCGAAGTTGTAGAGAAAAAAGTAAGACATGGTATTGTTAGCGCACCAACTATCGAAAAGACATACAACAATATCAATTACAATGTTGGAGCGTTTAGCACCGATACCGAGTTATCATGGAAATTCACAACACATGGTACATGGGAAGGTACAGTCAAGTTACAGATTTCTAACAATGATGGTCAAACATGGAAAGACTACAGAACGTATACATCTAAGAATGACTACAACGTAACTGATACAGGTAAGATAGAAACTGGCGCAAGGCTTAAATATGTATCAGATATTAAGAGTGGTTCTGTGAATTGCGACTTATCTATTATGCCATTCACTCAATATGGTATCGTTGAGATTAAAAGTGTAACCGATGCTAAGAATGCAAAAGTTAATATTCTTAACGGCATCAAAGAGGGCGAACCTAGTTATCAATGGAAATTAGGTAGTTGGAATAAAGGTAGAGGTTATCCTAAACTTTGTACATTCTATCAAGACCGATTTGTAGTGGCTGCTACTGATAGCAAGCCTAACTTCATTTGGTTTAGCCGTACTGGTGATTATCCTAACTTTGGGGTGGAAAAAGTAGGCGGTACGATTACAGATGATAGCGCTATTACATTGCCAGTAATCAACCGCAAGATGTATGAGATTAGGCACCTAGTACCAGCTAATGACTTAATCGTACTTACTAGCGGTAATGAATGGATAGTCGATGGGAGCAAGACTATCACACCTACTAACTGTTATTTGAAAACACAAACACAACGTGGTGCGTTGAAATGTGAACCACAGTTTATCGGTAACAGATGTGTATTCGTTCAAGAACGTGGCGGTACTGTTCGTGATATGGGTTATAGTTACGAGTCAGATAACTACACAGGGCAAGACCTTACATTGTTTGTTAAAACATTAGTTAAAGGTCATGTAGCGGTAACAAGTGCTTATGCACAAGACCCAGATAGTATTATTTACTACGTTCGAGATGATGGACAACTTAACTGTTTAACTTATATCCCAGAACAAAAGGTGTATGGCTGGTCGCACTTTGTTACGAATGGCAAGTATCGATATGTAGAAAGTGTGGCAGAGGGCGAACAAGATACAATCTATTTTGTGGTAGATCGTGTTATCAATAACAAAAATGTTAAATGCATTGAGCGTAGCATTCCATTGTACACAGAGGATAACTCCGATGTGTTCTTAGATTGCTATGTTAAAGTGGCTAATTCTATTAAGACTGATTATATCAACGCACCTCATCTAGTAGGGCAAATGGTGGACATAGTAGTTGATGGGCAACAGATGCCATCTAGGGAAGTACCACCAACTGGTGTTATTAAATTGGATGGTAAAGCGAATGTAATTACTGTTGGTTTACCTTACACTACTAAAATCAAAATACCTAGCGTAGAGCAACAAATAAACGATGGCACATTGCAATGTAGATTGGTAACTATATCACGAGTTGCGTTGCGGTTATATCGTTCATATGGTGGTAGCGTAGGTAGAACATTTGATGATGTAGATGATTTAATCTTAAAACCTAAAACGCTATTTACTGGTGATACTGTAATTGTGTTACCTAAGATAGCAACTAGCGTTAATACAAATACAGAAATCTGTATAAAACACTCAAAACCTTTCCCATTTAACCTATTAGCGGTTACAAGAGAGGTAGAAATTGGCGGTGGTTTCCCAAATGTTCATGGAATGTAAAATTAGCCGTTCTGAGCACGTTTCGTTAATTCGTGAGTTATATATCAACTTGCGAGAGATAGATGCCTTAGAGGTTAAATATATCAATCGAAAAAATTCAAACTATGGCGAAAATGACTTTGTGAACGATATTCTTGGGGAAGATTATCAAAGTCGCATCGTTATTGATAATGACAAGCCATTATGTGTGTATGGGGTATCTAACACATCACTAAATGGGATGCATTGCATTTACTTTTTGGGGAGCAAAGAATTTGAACGTAGTTTAACGCTACAAAAACAATTCATAAAAGTTAGTAGAAATATCATTGGGGAATGGCTACAAACTAGGGAAGTACTTTTTAATTACATACACAAAGAAAATCACCGCACCATTAGATGGCTAAAGTCTTTAGGTGCGGTTATTCATTACGATATTAACGATGGGGATATGGTTTTATTCACATTGAGAAAGGGGGATGCGAATGTGTAACCCTATTGCATTAACTGCAGCGAGTATGGTTGGTACGTTGTTTACGCAACACCAACAAGGTAGGGCGCAAGCTGCAATGTACAATCAACAAGCAAGGGTGGCAGAGGCTAACGCACGTATAAGTGATCGTAAACAAGAACAAATAGCAGACCAAGCCTTGCAAGAGCGAGATAAAATGTCCGATAAGATGCGACTCATCCAAGGACAGAACGTAGCGGAAACTGGTGCAAGCGGTTTAACTATGAGTGGTACACCATTACAGTTAATGGCTAGTAGCTATGACGAATACAACAAAGACATTCAGAATTGGGAAACTAACAAAAATAATAGTATCTACAATGAATATCTTAACGGCATGAACTACCGCAACGAGGCAAGCACCGCACGTGCAGCAGCAAGCAATGCTAAATCACAAAGTAGAATGGCAATGCTAGGAACGATATTGAGTGGTGCATCTAGTATCTATGGACTTAAAGGGCAATATGGCGGTAGTAATATTAAAGCTAATACAAACTACTACACACCGAATGAAAGTGCATTGAAAGCAGCTGGTGTATCAAATGTTAAGTTTGTTACAAGAGGTGCAGTTAGAAATAATAGGTGGGGTATTTAATGAAGTTAGTTAATTACAATGGCGAACAAAAACTAAATACCATAAGTGGTGGTGTTCAAGCTACTGGAAATGAATTAGCGTTTGGCGGTAATCAACAAGGTTTAAAAGGTGTAATTAATGCCATTGATAATATTAATGCGCAGATGCAAAAGCGACTTGATGAAGATTTAAATATCGCCTACATGAACGCTGAAACAGACTATAAGAACAGAGTATCTTATGAACTAACAAACAAGGAAAACGGCATCTTACACAAGGAGTTAGATGGTGCAGCTAATGCAACACAACTGTTTAATGAAGCCGAACGTAACATTAGAGACGATGTGTTAAGTAAGTTGCCTAATAACAACCGCTTGCGTGAGCGTTTTCTTCAAATGGTAGATAAAGACTATCACGCAAATAATATGCGTGTACAAGTGCATGAGCGTTCTGAACGTGAAAAGTACAAAGATGTAACATTCAATAACAATGTGAAATCATCTGAACAAATAGCGGTATTAGGTTATAACAACCCTAACATTGTATCTAATTCTCTTAACACCATTAAGAATAGTATTGAAACTATGTATGGTGATAGAGGTGAAGAGTTTGTAAAAGCTAAATATCAAGAAGTAGCAGACCGAGTAGGTGGTGCAATTATTGATGAAACAGTAACACGAAATGATATTACCGCAGGTCCACAAACAATAGCAGCACTACGTGAAATGGGTGTAAGTGAGGGTGTGTTATCTAAAGCTGCAGTAGCAATCGATAAGGTAAACACACAACAAACAATCGATAAACGTATTGTAGGTGATGTAGATACCTATGGTGAAGATGATGCTAGTATCGAAAAAGGTGCTAATGCATTTATTGCTAGTCTACCTAAAGCTGGGCAAGGCGGAAATATGAACCTAGCAGCACTTGATAGTGCAGTTAACGAACAGTTAGGTAAGCCATATCTGCTTGGTGGTGATGGTGGTGAAAGTACCGACTGTGGTAAATTTACGCTTGATGTTTCCGCAAAAGCTGGTGTTACTCTTAACTATCGCACCGCAGATGGTCAGTACTTGCAAGCTGAACAAGAGGGTAAACTTATACATGATGTATCGCAAGCACAAAAGGGCGATTTAGTCTTTTGGCACGTTCCAAGCAATGAGGCTAGATGGGCAACTAGTGATGATCCGAGTGCAGTTAATTCTGACGATAAAGCCTATAAAGGTGTAACTCATGTAGGGGTTTATATGGGTGATGGTAAAGTTGCACAAGCTGGTAGCGGTGGTGTGTCTATTGTTAGTACTGATATATACCCTATCGTTGGTGTAGGTAAGTTTAGCGGTAGTGCTAAAGGATATACCGATGGCGAACTCTTACAAAAACGAGAAGAGTATATGAAAGCCTATAAAGTTGAAGTGTCCAAACGTAAAAAAGCACGAGCAGAGGCACTAGCAAGACAAAAAGAGGCTATTCAACTACAACTAATTGAAATGGGTAAGAATGGTGCATCTAGTGGTGAGATGGCTAATTTCTTAGATAACGCTATAGGCGATAACAAAGAATTAACATTGGCGTTTGGTTCACAAAGAAACCAGTTTATGCGAGCTGACGAAAAAGAAAAACAAGCGGCTAACCAATCTTGGGGAATGAATGAGGTTAGGTCTATGCTTGGGAATAATAGACCACAAGAAGAAATCTTTAAATTTATTGATGATAACCATATAAACTTGTCATTAGAACAATACAACTCATTACGCAAAACTCTTAATGACCGTGATAACGGAACTGGTGATTATGCACCAGAGTTAGCTGGTGTGAATTATGTTCTCAATGATAGTTTAGAAAACATGAATGAGCAACAAAAAGGGTTGGCAAGAATAGGCTTTAAACAACAGATGGGTGCGTGGAAAGCTAAGTTTGTAGCAGCCGAGGGAAGAGAACCAACAACTGGTGAGTTAGATTGGGCTGCACATGAAATAGCAGGGCAAACAGTAATTCAAACTACAAATGTAGAACACTTTTGGCAAAATGGAGATAATTATAAAACTAATACATCAATGGCTATATTGGCTGGTGATGGTGTGGTTGATTGGAAAGTACTTGGCGATACACACTATATAAGACTTTATAAGTCTAATGGTGATTTTGAAGATATAGATGAGGGTACATTCCATGCTAGGTATAATATTGAGGGATAGGTGAAAATATGTCTAATAACCCATGGAAAATAGAACAACAAAAAATCAACCCATTTATTAACAAGGATGGCGATCATGGAGAGTTAGGCACACCTGTTAATGGAGTTGTAGGTAATGCGGTAGATGCAGTAAAGCAAGTAGGTAATGCGTTAGGCGGTTTAGCAGATGCACCTTATCTAGTCGATACAACTGGTAGTGGTAAGGATAGAACCTTACAGACTGTATCTACCATTGGTGAGGCTTTAAAGGAAAACCCTATTGTAAATAACCCAGCCTTGCAAGCTGCATCAGCACGCTTTATTTATGCAAGTAGTGATGCGGTAAAAGCTAATGCAGCACTAGACTATGCTAATAAATTAAACATCGGTGCTGATGTTATATTGAATAGTGGCGAAACAGGTTTTACAAGAGCAGCATATCTTGCAAATCAAGTAGAACGTGGTAGAACTGTACAATCTCTATATGATGAGTACCCAGAACTTTACAAGGTTAAATATGGTTCACAATCAGAAGCTATATATAGTTTAGATAACTTGCAGTCTATCAAGTCTACTCATGGCATATGGGATAGTATTCAACAGAATATATGGTCTATCAATGATCAGATGAAATTGGGCGATGCTGGTTATGAATTATCCAATACTACTGACCCTAAGAAAATTGAAGAACTCACAAACGAAATTCAACGCTTACAAACTAACCTTTCAAACTATCGTCATGCAGATGGAATGGATGTAGCGCAATCTGTAATTGGTGAAACCGCAGGTCAAGGCTACATGATGGCTAAACAAGGTGGTGCAGGTGCAGTTGCTGGTGCAGCCATTGGTGCATTAGTTGGTGGCTTGGCAACAGAGGGTGTAGGTGCAGCCGCTGGTGCTGCTACTGGTGCTAAATGGGGTGGCGGTGCTGATATGGCACGCAATATGTACAAAATGTCATTTGGCAATAAGTACATCGAACTCATCCAAAAGAAAGATGCAAATGGCAATCGTGTATACACAGACCAAGAGGCTAATCAATACGCTATGTCTTATGCTGCTATTGATGCTGGTATTGAGTTTGCAGCAACCGCAGCTATGGGTAAAGCGTTTAAAGCAGTAGCGCCTAAAGGCATGATTGCAAAAGCTATTAGTGCTGGTGTTGGTGATACTGTTAAAACCTTTGATAGAGGTATTGGAACAACTGTTGCACAAATGGCTAAAAACTCTATTAAAGCTGGTGTACCTGAACTCTTTGAAGAGGGTTTGCAAGATGTAAACGAAAAGGTACAACACAATCTAACACGCAAGGATAATGACCCAGAGGGATATTATAGTGTAGGTGATATTGCTATAGGTTCGCTTGATGCTATGAAACAAGCATTACCAGCTGTAATAGGGTTTGGTGCTATCGGTGGTGCAGTAGGTGGTGTACGTACTGCAAAGGCTTTCCGTGATTTTCAAAAGCTAACACCAGAGCAACAACAAGCAGCTATCATAGCAGAGCAAAACCGTAATGGCGCAGTCATTATGGATAATGTTCGTAAAGATAGTGCTACCAATAAAATCGCAAAAGAAAACCCTGAACTATACGGAAAAATTGTACAAGCACAGGGTGATAAGGTTGGAGTATCAACTCAATATGTAGATGTAGCGGAATTAGTACAATCTGAAAATGGACAACTTGCTATCCGTGATATGGTGGATAACGGACTTGTAACACAAGAGGAAGTAAAAGCAGCTATCGAGGCTGATGCACCTGTTGAAATTCCTATCGGTAGCTACGCCCAAGTATCTATGAACTTATCTGACGAAACAGTAGAGGCATTGAAACAAACCTCTTACTTTACACGTGGTGGTATGTCATTAGCTACATTAGAACGTGCAAAGGAAGAAGTAGATGTAGCTAAATCAGTATTGAAAGACGATACATCTAAACGTGCTGAACGCATCAAAGATGATATTATTCGTAATGAATTTGAGGGTGCATCTGATATAGATCGTGAAGTACTTAATGAGGTACTATCTGACCCTACGAACATTAAACGTAACTTCAATAACTTATTACATACGTTAAAAGAACAGTATAGAGAAACCTATGCTAGTGATTTTGACAATGCAGATAAATCAATCAATGATGCGGTAAGTACTGGTATTGAACCGCAATGGCTAACTGATTATAAAGCTAACAATGGCGGTAAAGCACCACGAACTAATGCAGAACGTAGACGAGCAGCATATGAGTATAGCCGAGCAACTATAACTGCAAGCCTTGATGGTAACGCTGATGCATTAGCACAATCTGATGCACATTATGCAGATATGGAACATATGTTGATGCAAATCGAAAGTTTAGAGGCTATGAAAGACAAAGTCTTTGAATTGGCGAACAATGACATAGCGTTACGGATGCAATTATCTAAAAGTGGATATGATGTATACAACGAAGTAGTTAAAGCTATTAGTGAAAGCACAAATAGAAAACAACGTGAAACTGCAAAAGCAAATGCATTATTGATGGCACAACACGCTGATATAATGGCACAATATATGAGACAAATGGGTAAAGGCAGTTATACTGCTATGGACTATTTGCGTGATAGTGTGCGTATCAACATGAATGCTAAATTAGGGGGAAAAAGCGGATATGCACAACCGCTAAATGTTGATGTTGACTTAAATCACAGATTACAAGTTGTTGATTTAACAAATCTTAAAACTAATCTGAAAACAGAAAAAGACATAATAGATTTATTTAAAAATACACCACCACAAGCGGTTATGATTGAGGATGGTAAGGTTATTGTTTTACCGCCTGATGATATTAATGGTATTAAACATATTCCATATGGTACGCAAAAAGGTAAAAAAATAGCAAATAAAAAAAGAAGAATTGTAGAAGATATTGCAAATATATTGCAACATAGTGTATTGATTGATAGCTCGCCTAATAATAAAATTGGCAGATCAAAATCTGGCATGAGCGCTAATCAACGTAAATCGCAAAATAGAAAAAATACTATTGTTAATTACCACAATTTACTATCGGCAATTCGTATTAATGGAAATTATTATGCAGTTAGATTTGTAGCAGAAGAAAAACAAGGGCATTTAACAGTATACCCAAGAACAGTTTATTTATACGATATAATTATGCAAAAAAGCAGTACTACTAGTCGCCCGACTCAGAGTGGCAATAGCCAAGCGGTCGGTCAAATGACCAGTAATACTGCTTTTGATACTATAAGTATAAAAGACATATTGAATGGCGTCAAGGACGGAAAAGGTGTTTTATATGTAGATAATAATGGAAATGGCAATTATTACACACAAACATATAATCAATCAGCATGGCATGGTTCACCACATGACTTTGACACATTTGATTTAGGTGCTATTGGTACTGGTGAGGGCAATCAAGTACATGGTTGGGGTTTGTATTTTGCCAAAGATAAGAAAGTATCTGATTTATATAGACGTGAATTATCTTTAATTCATGATGTTGATAAAGGCACATTATTTAAAGTTGATGTTCCAGATACTAAAACAATGATTGATGAACAACAGTCATTAAATGTTTTAAGTAAAGAAACAAAGCAAAATTTAAAAGCAGCAATTAATGCGTTACCAGAACAAGAAAAAGAAGTATTTATCAATGAATATACAAATAGCCCTTTATTTAACCATTATGCAAAAAAAGAAATTGATGAGTTAAATCGTAAGTTCAACCAACTAAATGATGAGTATTATTTACTTAAAGATAAATACCTTGATAAATATATTGAGGGAAACCTTAACACAATTACCGAGAGAACAATAAATAGATTAGCTGAAAAATATAACATTGATTTGAAGGCATTAAAAGAAAATCCAAATAGTATAAAAGATGTAAAAAATCAACTAGATACAATGTGGTTTAATGCTTTTACAGAAAATGGTATGGCTGGTAAAAAGTATAGGGAAGTTTATTGGGGTAAGTATAAAAAAGATTTTTCTACACTATTAGATGATGGTGGTATAAATGGTAGAGATTTTTATCTGGCGTTATCTAAAGCGTTAGGTGGTGCAAAACAGGCATCAGAACATCTTAATGAGTATGGAATTAAAGGAATTACTTATGTTGGAGAACAGGACGGACGATGCTATGTAGTGTTCGATGACAAGGCAATTAAAGTCATTGAAAAGTATAACCAATCTGTTAATGGCATGACTGAAATCATGAGCGATGGCGAACGTATCATTAGTATTTTCAAAACCGCAGATAGAAGTACATTCTTACATGAAATGGGCCATGTATTCTTTGATGATATTCAAAAACTAGCATCAATGGACAATGCACCTAAACAATTACTTGATGATTGGAACACGCTCAAAGAGTGGAGCGGTTGGGTTGACGGCGAAAACGTAGACAATACCAAAGCACACGAGAAATTCGCAAGAGGTTGGGAAAGCTACTTGCGAAGTGGTGAAGCACCAACAAGTGCATTGCAAAGAGTATTCCGTCAATTCTCCAAATGGCTAACATACATTTATCGTAGCGTTCAACGATTAGGTGGTGAAGTACCATCTGACATTAAAGATGTTATGGCACGTATGATCGCAACCCAAGAGGATATTGAGGCATACGCAGAGCAACAACAACTAGAACAGTTTGAAAAAACTGAACTGTATAAGCAACTATCCGAGCAAGACCAAGCACGTATGCAGTCTTACATTGCAGATGTAAAAGAAAAAGCAAAAGAACGTGTGATGCGAAAACTCATGAAAGAACTTGATAATAGACCTATCAAGGAATGGGATGAAGAAAAGGATGCTATACAAATCGAAATTGAAAAACGATTGATTGAGCAATATCCTATCTATAAAGAGCATCAACGCTATAATGTGTTTGGTGAAAGTGCTTTAAAAGATACACAATACAAAACTGTTGAAGAGTTGGAAAAAGCAGAAGTAGAACAAACTGGTGCTACATTTAACGATGCTATCAATCAAGAAATGGACAATGCGAAAGCAGAGTTTATGAGAGATAACAACGTAGGTAAAACCAACGAGCAAATCGCAGAGGAAATCTTACTTAGTACACAAGGTCAAATGAAACTCACCGAAGAAGAAAGTAAGATTATCCAACAATCTACTAATCGTGAATTGGCGAAGAATTGGGAATTGCTAGAACGTATTCGTAAGCTAGATGCTAATGCAGAAACTATCGATACAGAATTAGATGAAATCGAAAAAGAGGTAAAACCTACTAAATACGATGAGTTGAAATCTGACAAACAAAAAGTAGATGCTGCATTGACTGATACTACTAAGCAATTAGAAAAAGCAGAAGAACGTATCAAACGCTTACAAGATATGTTAAATAACCGCATCAACAATGTACGTTCTATTCGTGGTGCTGGACTTGGTACAATTTCAGACTACATGGAACGAGCAAGAAAAGAGTTAGGTGAACTGCCTATATCTAATGCTATTCAGTTTAAAACGTATCAAAATAAAGCGGTTACTGCTGGCAAAAGAGCAGATAGAGCATTGGCGGTAGGTGATGTTGATAAGGCACTTGGCTTTAAACGTGAACAGATGCTACAACAAGCAAGGGCAAGAGTAGCGTTTGAAAACTTTGAAAAGTCCAAGAAGTTGCGATTGAAATTGAAACAACAATTACAACGCATGACTAGACCTAAGAACCCTATTGCTATTGAACCTAATATGCGTTATTTCTATTCTCATATGGCTTACCAAATGGGTTTAACTAAGTATGATGGATTACCACCTGTTGATGGGTTCGATATGAACACAATACTAGCTGCACTAGATCCTGATGTTGGTATTCTAAACCAACAATCTATGGTTCAATTAGAACCTTGGATAGTTGAGATGTTCTACTCTAAAACACCTAAACCATTCCGTTCAATCACCATGAATGAGTTAGAAACCTTAGAAGAACTCATGACTGGTATGTACAAAAACGGCAGAAATGAGTATGAGGGTACAACAATTATCAATGATAAAGGCGATAGCGTATCATTTGAAAATGCAGTACAAGAAATCATTGGCGAGGCTACAGAAACATTTGGTAATGCAGAGGGTGATGTATTCAACAAACTCAATAACCAAACAAAGATGGATGCGGTAAGCGGTAAGTTATATGGTTTCCATTTAGCATTACTTAAAGTCGAAACATTCTTACGTAGAATGGGTGGCGGTAAAAATGGGTTCGCAGTTAAATATATCTATGACCCTATTAGTCGAGCAACGCAAGCGTTCAATGAACGTAAAGAAGTATCAATGCGTAGATTGGCAAAGGATGTAGGGATATATTCCAAGCGTGAATTGTTTGATATGCGTAATGACCACTTATACACAGTTGGTAACTTGTATGGTTTAACAAAAGAGCAACTTATCATGATTGCCCTTAACTGGGGTACGGAAAGCAACCGACAACGTGTAATGGAAACCACAAAAGCAAATGAGGTTGAAATTGAACGTGCTTTCCAAGAACATATGACTGATAAGGACTGGGAGTTTGTTATTCGCACATGGGATCATATCAATTCGTTCTTTGATGAACGCAGTAAGGTTCAAGAAGAACTCTATGGTAACCCATTAAAGAAAGTAGAGGGTTTAACATTCACTATTGGTGGAAGAAACATTGAGGGGCAATATTTCCCAATCGTATACAACCCTAAAGTCAATGCATCCGTAAGCGACAATCAAGTTGAAGATATTGCTAAAACTATGGTGAGTAGTAATGCAGTATGGGGAACTGGTATGAGTGCTACTAAAT
>OGIX01000489.1_pt1 | contig 27991 bp, 28 predicted proteins | sample 1571901 | NCBI WGS metagenome assembly OGIX01 (sample SAMEA2582102, study PRJEB24529) | metagenome | biome: Human gut stool | place: China | collected 2011
GAGATAAGCTAGTGACTGGAGTTCAGACGTGTGGCTCTTCCGATCTGGGTCAAGTTTACCCGCCCGTACCGAACGGAAAATATCTATGCCCCATTTGCGCGAAAGGAGGAGCCTATTGAGCAAAGCAAAAAAGCAGAAAAACGGAAATAAGCACCGGGCGCTGTCCGCCCAGCAGACCATTCCCTATATCGCCATGCACCCGGACGGGATCTGTCAAATCCCCGGCGGGCTTTACACAAAGACGCTGGAATATGAGGACATCAATTATGCCGTGGCGTCCACGGAGGATCAGACTGCCATTATCAGCGGGTGGAGCGCGTGCCTGAATTATTTTGACAGCTCTCTGCCGTTCCAGCTTTCCTTTGTCAACCGCCGCAGCCGCAATGCCAACCGCTACAAGGTGAATATCCCGGCGCAGGAGGATGACTTCAACAGCATCCGGGGCGAGTATGTGGAAATGCTCAAAGGCCAGATTGCCAAGAGCAACAACGGCATTGAGCGGTATAAGTACATCACCTTTGGCCTGCCTGCCGAGGGTGCGACGGAGGCGCGTCCCCGGTTGGGGCGCGTGGAGGCGGATGTCATGGGCAACCTAAAGCGGCTGGGCGTCCAGTCCCGCCCGCTGGATGGCCGGGATCGGCTGGCGGTGCTGCATGGGCAGATGCACCCCGGCGAGCGTGAGCCGTTCCGCTTTGCGTGGCAAGATATTCCCAAGACGGGCATGGGGACAAAGGACTATATCGCCCCGGACAGCTTCGATTTCCGGCAGAGCCGGACTTTCCGTGTCGGCCAGATGTGGGGCGCGGCGTCCTATTTGCAGATCATGGCATCAGAGCTTTCGGATAAGCTGCTGGCGGAAATTCTGGAGCTGGATGCCGAGCTGACCGTCACCATGCACATTCAGACGGTAGACCAGCTCAAGGCCATTAAGACGATCAAGGGAAAGATCTCCGACATAGGCCGCATGAAGGCGGAGGAGCAGAAAAAGGCTGTCCGTGCCGGGTATGATATGGAGATTTTGCCGCCTGACCTCATTACCTTTTCCAAGGACGCCGCCGAGCTGCTCTCCGACCTGCAAAGCCGCAACGAGCGAATGTTCCTGCTGACCTTTACGGTGGTAAACCTCGCTCCCACCCGGCAGCGGCTTGAAAACGATGTGTTCACGGTGAGCGGCATCGCCCAGAAATACAACTGCGCCCTGCGCCGTCTGGACTGGCAGCAGGAGCAGGGCTTTGTGTCCTCGCTGGCGCTGGGCTATAACGGCATTGAAATTCAGCGGGGCATGACTACCAGCTCCACGGCTATCTTCATTCCCTTTATGACCCGTGAGCTTCGCATGGACGGGCAGGCGCTTTACTACGGCATGAACGCTCTTTCCAATAATGTCATCATGGCTGACCGCAAAAAGCTGAAGTCCGCAAACGGAATGTACCTCGGCTCTACGGGAAGCGGCAAGAGCTTTGCCGCCAAGCGGGAGCTGATCAATGTGTTCCTCGCTACCAAAGACCGCATCATCGTCGTTGACCCGATGGGCGAATATGCCCCGCTGGTACGGCGTTTGGGCGGACAGGTCATTGAGATCGCCCCGGACAGCCCACACCACATTTCGCCTATGGACTTGCAAATGAATATCAACGATGAGGACAGTCCGCTTTCCATGAAAGCGGATTTTTTGCTGTCCCTGTGTGAGCTGATCGTAGGTGGGAAGGAGGGCTTGCAGCCCATCGAGAAAACCGTCATTGACCGCTGTGTGCGGTTGGTCTACCGGGAGATGGCGCTGGGGCTGGAAACGGCCAAAACGCCGCTGCTGCAAGATCTGTATGAGGAGCTGCTGCGCCAGCCCGAGCCGGAGGCGCGGCGGGTGGCGACGGCGCTGGAGCTTTACTGCACAGGCTCTCTCAACCTTTTCAACCATCCCACGAATGTTGACCTCAATTCCCGTGTGGTCTGCATTGTCCTAAAGGGCTTGGGTGAAAACCTCCGCAAAATCGCCATGCACACCACCAATGAATTTGTCACGGCGGCGGTGAACGCCAACCATGCCGAGGGCGTGGCGACTTGGTGCTACTTTGACGAGTTCCATATCCTGCTCCGTGATCCGTTGACGGCCAGCTACTTTGTGGCGGTATGGAAAATGCTCCGCAAAAAGGGCTGTGTCCCCTCGGCGCTGACGCAGAATGTGAAAGACCTGCTGGCCAGCCGTGAGATTGAGAACATTCTGGACAACACGGATTTCATGGTGCTGCTGTCGCAGGCGCAGAGCGACCGTGCGATTTTGGCAAAGCAGCTTGGCATTTCCGAGCATCAGCTCTCCTACATCACGCACTCCAATTCCGGCGAGGGCTTGCTGTTCTATGGAAATGTCACCATCCCGTTTGTAGACCGTTTCCCCCGTGGAGAGATTTATGACCTGCTGACGACCCGCCCGGAGGATCTTGCCCATGAACGAACAGACGAGTAACCCCACTTCGGGACAAAATGTCCCAAAGTCCAAATTCCGCAGAAAAAGCCGGCAGGAGCAAACGGCGGCGTCCAAGCTGCGGATGGAGCGCCGGGGGGAGAAGCTGGACGCCGCCCGGGAGAAGCTGGCAAAGCAGAAGCCGCCGAAAAAGCCCGGTGCGGTCAAGCGCCTTGCCCATACCGCCGGACACGGCGTCCACGGCTTTGTGCATGGCAAGCTCTATAAGGTCGAGCATGAAAATGTCGGCACGGAGGGCGCACACCGTTCCGAACTGGCGGCGGAGTCCGTGTACCGCTTCGGCAGGCGCAAGCTCCGCAAGGCCATCCGGGAACACCCGGCAAAGGCCGTGGAGCGTGCCGAGAGCAAGCATATCAAGGCTACGGCGGATTATTACTACCGCAAGACCGTGGAGGAACACCCGGAAATGCAGGAGGGCGGCGCGGTGTCCCGGTATCTGCAAAAGCAGAAGATCAAGCGCCAGTACGCAAAACAGGCGCGGGAGGCGGCCAGGCAGACCGCCAAGGCCGCCGAGGGTACGGCGTCCGTCACGGGCAAGCTGGCGGAAAAGGTGTCCGCCTACATCAAGGAACACCCCGGCGGGTTGCTCCTGCTGCTGGCGGCGTTTCTTCTGCTGGTGGTGCTGCAATCGTGTATGTCCTCGCTGGTGACGGTGGGGAATGGCGTGGCCGGAGCCATCGGCGCGTCCACCTATGCCGCCGAGGACGCTGACCTGCTGGGAGCGGAGGCCGCCTATTGCGCTCTGGAGAGCAGGTTGCAACGCTACCTCGATACCTACACCCGTACCCACGATTATGACGAGTACCATTTTGACCTTGATACCATTGAACACGATCCCTATGTACTGCTGTCCATCGTCTGTGCGCTCCATGAGGGCGAGTGGACGCTGGACGAGGTACAGGGTACGCTCCAAACGCTCTTTGACCGCCAGTACATTTTGACCGAGGATGTGGTGGTGGAACAGCGGTATTACTTGGAAACGGACACTTGGACAGACGAGGACGGCAACACCCACAGCGACACCTACCGGGTGTATTACGATTATTACATCTGCACCGTGACGCTGGAAAACTTCAATCTCTCCCATCTGCCCGTTTACCTCATGGGCGAGGAAACCCTGTCCCGGTATGCCCTCTACATGGCGACGCTGGGCAACCGTCCTGACCTGTTCCCGTCCTCGCCCTATGTGGGCAAGTACACCAACAAGCCCCCGTTGCATGAGATCCCCGAGGACTATCTTGCCGATGAAGCCTTTGCCGCCATTCTGAAAGAGGCGGAAAAGTATGTGGGATACCCCTATGTTTGGGGCGGCAGCAGCCCGTCCACATCCTTTGACTGCTCCGGCTTCGTCAGCTATGTCTACAATCAATGCGGCTGGAGCTTCGGACGGCTGGGGGCACAGGGACTATACAACATCTCCACACGGACAAGCACCCCCAAACCCGGCGACTTGGTATTTTTCACGGGGACTTACGATACCCCGGGGATCTCCCATGTGGGCATCGTGCGTCCAGTAAGGACGATAGTAGAAGTAGAGAAAGGAGGCTGTGGCTAAGGTACTACCCCGCAAAGCAACGCGGGAATCCACCTGCTTTACCGAAAGTCGAAAGATGTACGGGAAAAGAGCACGGCAGGAAAGCGGCAAGTTGCCAAAAGACAATCAGGCACGACTGAACCGCAAGGATAAGTGAATACAAGGATAAAACTGAATTGTTTAAGGTGAGTTCCAAGCCCTTGTTACGTGTGGGCAAAGGAAAATTGTCTGAAACCTTTGGTACAGGGACCATAGGAAATAAATTCCTTCCTATGGGTTGCTAATCCCCTGTACGGCACGTCGGAGAACCGATAGTAACGGAACAAAAGCATATCCGATAATTCACATTGACCTACTACTATCGTCAACTGGAGATTGTCTAAACCGGAGCGCTTGAAAAAGCTATGTGTAATGCAGCAATGTGATAAATTTCAAAGCTATGCTAGAAAGATGACACTGAAAATCCGGCATGACAACGGAGCTTCTGTAGTAGTCCGAGAATCCTGAATTGACAGGAAAAGCCGTAAAATCGGATACGGGAAAGCCGCTCACATGGCGAAGAGAAGCAGTTTTATTGCGCATTAAAATCAGAAATTGATTAGAGAGGAAAGCCTCAATGAAGCCAACAATGGAGATTTTAACCAAATTACAAGAGAATTCCCAAAAGAACCAAGATGAAGTGTTCACACGACTGTACCGCTATCTTTTGAGGCCGGATATTTACTTCATCGCCTACCAGCATCTTTACTCCAATAAGGGTGCAGGAACGAAGGGCGTGAATGATGATACGGCTGATGGATTTAGCGAGCAGTATGTGACAGCCATCATTGAAGCATTGAGAACAGGGTCATATGAACCCAAGCCGGTACGCAGAACCTATATTCAAAAGAAGAACGGCAAGCTGCGCCCGCTGGGACTTCCTGTATTCGCTGACAAGCTGGTGCAAGAAGCTATCCGTATGATTCTGGAAGCCATTTACGAGCCAATTTTCTCTATCTATTCCCACGGCTTTCGACCGGGCAGAAGCTGCCACACGGCACTTGCCATGATCAAGCATGAGTTTACCGGAGCAAAGTGGTCCATTGAGGGCGACATCAAGGGATGTTTTGATAACATCGACCATTCCACGCTGATTGGTGTACTGAACCGAAAAATCAAGGATGCTCGTTTTCTGAACCTGATTCGTATGTTTCTGAAAGCCGGCTATATGGAAGACTGGAATTTCCATGAAACCTATAGCGGATGCCCGCAGGGTGGAATCATTTCCCCGATTCTTGCGAATGTCTACCTGAACGAACTGGACAGGTATATCACGCAGCTGAAGAAGGAATTTGACCACGGATACAATCCGAGAAACTTTACGGAAGAATACAACGCGATAAGACACAAACGAGATGCACTGCATGAGAAAATCAAGAAAGCTGAAGGAACAATGCGGGAGCAGCTGATTGCTCAGCACAAGCAACTGACAAAGCAGTTATTTCGGACACCTGCAAAAGCGTGTACCGATAAGCGATTGAAATATGTTCGCTATGCAGATGACTTTCTGATTGCAGTCAATGGGACAAGAGAGGAATGCGAAGCGATTAAGGCAAAACTCACGGATTTTGTCCGGGACACTCTGAAAATGGAGTTGAGTCAAGAAAAGACCCTCATTACGCACAGCAATACTCCTGCCCGATTCCTTGGTTTTGATGTTCGGGTGCGCAGGGATGCCAGTGTCAAACGCTCTGGAAAACGAAAAATGCGCACTATGAACAACAAAGTGGAACTCAATATTCCACTGAAAGATAAGGTGGAGACCTATTTACTGTCCCATAGCATCGCTAAAAGGGATGGAAAGAGGTTGATTCCTATTCATCGCCCCATTCTGCTGAACCGCACGGATTTGGAAATCGTAATGATTTATAATGCGGAACTCCGAGGGCTCTGTAACTATTATGCCATTGCAAGCAACTTCAACAAGCTCGTTTACTTTGGCTATCTGATGGAATACAGCTGTCTGAAAACACTCGCAAACAAGCATCGCTCCCGAATTTCTAAGGTTCGTTATGAATACAGAGATGGGACTGGCGCATGGGGTGTTCCGTATGAAACCAAAAAGGGAAAACGCCGTATGATGTTCGCTAAGTACAGCGATTGCAAAGGCAAAGATTTGACGGAAAAAGTGCCCGATTTGGCGTATCGCTATTCGCACAACACAACCTCCTTCGAGGAACGTCTGAAGGCCAAAGTCTGTGAAGTCTGCGGCTGTACAGACAGCGATAGCTATGAAATCCACCATGTAAACAAGGTCAAAAACCTGAAAGGTAAAGCTGATTGGGAGAAAGTCATGCTGGCAAAGAGGCGCAAGACAATCGTTGTGTGCCACAAATGCCACATGAGAATTCATCATGGAACTAAAACGGAATGACTTTTGAAATGGAGCAAAAAATGGGGAGCCGTGTGCGTTGAGAGGCGCAAGCACGGTTCTGGGAGAGGTCTGTGCAAACCTGTCGTAGAAATACGATAAGGCGGCACTTTCCTACTCTACTATGTGGGCGACGGCTGGATGCTCCATTGTGGCGACCCCATCAGCTACGCCAACCTCAACACGAGTTACTGGCAGTCCCATTTCTACGCCTACGGAAAATTGTTTTGACAGGAGGTTTTTATGGCTATCTCCAAAAGCGCGAAAATTCAGACCGAGATCGAAAAGGTCACGGCCAAGATCAACGAGCAGCAGGCACGGCTCAAGGAGCTGGAACAGAAAAAGCTGGAGGCCGAGAACAGCGAGATCGTGGAGATCGTGCGCGGCATGAGCGTTTCTCTCACCGACCTGCCCGTGCTGCTTCAGACCATCAGGAACGGCGGCGCTTTGGGACATTCTGTCCCAAAGTCTGCGGATAAGGAGGACAGCGAATGAACAAGTGGATGAAGAAGCTGACGGCGTTGCTCTGCATCGCTGTTTTGATGTGCGGCATGGCAGTCACGGCCTACGCTGGGGGCGGTGAGGAATGGGACGGCCTTGCCCCGGTGGAGGCGCTGCCCGCCGAAACCGTTGACCCCGGCGAGGGCTTCACCGAGGACGGCAACCTTGTGACCCGTGACCTGCTCTACGACAAGGTCACCAATAAGCAGTTCATCACGGTGCAGACCAGCGGCGGCAACACCTTTTACATCGTCATTGACTACGATAAGCCCACCGACGAGGACGGCGAACAGTATCAGACCTACTTTCTGAACATGGTGGACGAGGCCGACCTGCTGGCGGCGATGCAGGCGGCGGGCGGTGAGCTGCCGGAGTGTTCCTGCGCGGATAAATGCGCCGTGGGTGCCATCAACACGGATTGTACCGTCTGCGCCGTGAACATGGGCGAGTGCCAGGGCAAGGCTCCCGAGCCTGCGCCCGTGGTGGAGCCGGAGCCTGAACCCGAGCCGGAGCAGCCTAAGAGCAGCGGCGGGACGCTCCTGCTGGTGCTGGCCGTGGCGGTCATCGGCGGCGTGGCTGGCTGGTATTTCAAGATCTATCGTCCCAAAAAGCTGCAGGCCGCCGACGCTGCGGAGGACTACGGAGACGATTACAACGATACCCCGCCTTGGGAGGACGAGGACGAAACGGAAAGTGAGGATGAAGCATGAGATTTACCAACAGCCCCTATGAGGACTTTATGAAAGAAAAGAGCTACTTTAAGGGTGTTCCGCCCAGCCTGCCGCCCAAAGGCTCCCGCTGCGACGGCTGCCCCTACTGGCGCGGGATCGGTTGCGTGTTCTGCTACCGGGAACAGCTCAAGCCCAAGACAGGGGGCAAACATGAGCCGTGAACTGACCCGGCAGGAAAAAACGGCGATCCGTAAGCTGGTGACAAAATGGTGCGCCAACTACGATAAAGACTATGGCTGCCTGCCGCTGGACTGTTCCTGCTATATGCTGGGCAAGTGCTGGACGGGGGCATATTGCCGCTATTTCCGTTCTGCGGTGCTGCCCCTTGATCCCGTACTGGAAAGGTCGCTGACCGTGGAGCGTATCACAGAAACCCGGCCTTGCCCGGTATGCGGCAGGGCTTTCCTCCCGGATGGGCGGCAGCGGTACTGCTCCCCGGTCTGCGCCGGGGCTGCCCTGCGGGAGCAGAAGCGGGCGTATATGCGCCGCAAACGGAGGTAGCGCGTGGAAAAATAGCCCCGGAAAACGCCTGCATTTACAAGGCTTTTCCGGGGCGCTTTTGGGGTGGGCGGTATGTTTTCCCGCCCGCCCCTGTTTTCGCAGAAATGCTTTCCACATCCAAGCGCCGGGGCTTTGGGACATTTTGTCCCGAAGTCCCGGCTGAAAGGAGGACTTATGCCTAAATATTATGAGATCAGCGAGTCGGCGGCAAAGCGGGCAAAGGATATGAACAGCTATTCCGACTATGCCCCCGGCTCGGCCACGGCGGGCTACCGGGCGATGGTGGATGAAGCCTATGTGCTGGCAGAGAAACAAAAGGCGCAGGTCGATCCCATGTACCATGATAAGATCGATGCCCTTGTTGACTGCTACGCCCGCAGGCTGGCGGAAAACCTCAATGAGCGCAACGCCATTGACGCCCGTGTTCCGTCCATTCTGATCACCGGGGGCGGCAATTTCCCCGTGGCGAAAAAGGCCAAGCAGAACACCGCCAGGGATCGCAACTACGGCGAGTACGCCGAAATTGAAAAGCTGCTGGACAAGGTCCGCTCCACAGGCCGAGGCGGTATCAGCGCCGACGATGACCTTGCCGTGGAAAAGCTCACAAAAAAGCTGGAGGAAATGGAGTCTCAGCAGACTATGATGAAGGCGGTCAATGCCTACTACCGCAAGCACAAGACGTTGGAGGGCTGTCCCGAGCTGACGGCGGAGCAGGTAGAAAAGGTCAAGGCGTCCATGTCCCAAGACTGGCGCAAAGACCCCGTTCCGTTTCCGGCCTATCTGCTCACCAACAATAACGCCAACATCCGCCGTGTACGCCAGCGCATTGAGGAATTGAGCCATAAGGCGGAGTTTGTGGGATGGACATTCCCCGGCGGTGAGGCCAAGGTCAATGAGGCGGAGAACCGCTTGCAGCTCATTTTTGAGGATAAGCCGGATGCCGACACCCGGCAGGCGCTTAAAAGTGAGGGCTTTAAGTGGGCGCCCAGCCAAGGGGCATGGCAGCGGCAGCTCAACCAGAACGCCATCCGTGCCGCCGCAAGGCTGGACTTCCTGCGCCCGGAGGACGGCAAAAGCCCCTATCAACTCCAACCCTTTGCGAAACGGGCGGACAAGGATGTATCACGGTGAGGAGGTTGTATGGACAAAAACCAAGGCTATGAGATCATTCAGGCCGTCATGCTGGAAAATGGCAGGGGCTTTGCGCTGGGGCATCATCCTACCGCTCCCTCGCCCTATGTCACATGGGCTTGCTATGATGACAAGGACGGCCAGCGGCAGTATGAGTGGGGGCATTACGGCAGCGACCGTACCGCTCTGGAACAGGACTTTGCGGCGCGGGTGCAGGAATACCAGCGTCTTTACAATGTCGGTATCAAGCAGACCGAAGCTCCCGGCCTTTACAAGTATTACTCTACCCAGCGCCCCGTGGACATCGGGACATTCCCCAAGCCGCCCCGCAACGCCCCGGATGAGATCGTCAACTACGATCAGCGTGTCCCGGTTGAAAATGGGTCTTTTCTGGCGTGGGGGCATTTGACCTACACACGGCCATTGACGGCAAAACAGGCAGATGACTATGAGCTGCGGCCTGCACCTGACAATCCTGACAGACCTCGCCCGATCCGAGAGCAGATGAAAACTGCCGCAAAACTGGCCAAAGCTGACCGGGGGCAAGCTGCCCCAAAGAAAAGCGCCCCTGACCGGGGCGACAGATAGGAGGATATTTATGGAACAGGAACGCAATCCCAACAAGAACGCCGAGCTTTCTATGGAGCAGAACGGGAACATGATCGACGGCATCATCAATAACCTGCCTGTGCCGCCCCGGTCGGAAAAGCCGCTGGATAAGGTGCGGGAGCATCCGCCCAAGCGCCGCAGCCGGGAGCGTGAGGAGCGTTGACAAAAAAGCGGCGGCGCTCTGTTCATCTTCATGTGATGGTGACGCCGGAGGAGCAGGCGTTGATCGCTGACCGCATGGCCGAGGCGGGGATCTCCAACATGGGAGCCTATATGCGGAAAATGGCGCTCAACGGCTATGTTCTCCATGTTGACCTCTCGGACATCCGGGAGTTGGTGGCCTTGCAGCGGCGGTGCGCCAACAACCTCAACCAAGTGGCGAGCCATGCCAACACCTATGGTATCTATCCCTCGGAGATTGCGTCGCTCCAAAAGGACTATGCCGACCTTTGGGAGCCGTTGTCCGAGCTGCTGAAAAAGCTGTCGGCTGTGGTGAGCCTATGATTTGTCGGGGAGCGGCCTTGTGCCGTTCCCCGGCTTTCACGACCTCGGGACATTTTGTCCCGAGGTATAAGAATTAGGACAATGATTGATTGCTGCTGATATATGTTTTCTTCCCATACATTAGCTGATAATATTTTTCGTTTAGTTCTTCTTGGATAGTATGGACAATTTTGTTCTTAGTGGAGGTCATGGTAACGGGGTCGCCTTTTTCGTTGGTATCTATTTCGGAAATAGTGGTTTCAATAAATAATGCTTCAATTTCCTCGATAAATTTCCCGAGGACTTTATCATTTTTTCCGGAGCCATCCTTATAATAGCGAAAATGCCATACATGATTGTTGATTGCTTGGTTTACTCGAAGTATTGGCGTATAAATCTGTTCATATATATAACGCCTGTTTTTCCCTCGAAAGTCAGCAATAAAACTGAAGTCTCCATAGTAGCGATCCCACTCTATCTTACTGATGTCGTGATAATTCAAAAAGAAGTCAATTTTTTCTTCTAAACTCCAAGATACTTGATACTTATTAAGAGCGTGTAGTATCTCCTTTGTTGCATAGGAAAAGCCCTCAAACGTCTTGCACCTTTCAACCCTATATCCGATGGTAGATGTCAGCAATGTCAACAAACTGCTACCAAATATGCCCAGCAAGGCATTACACCAGAATGAATTAACTTGAGTGTAAAAATTAAATATGAACGAGGCAAGGAAAGAAATCAATGTTATTATACCCGTTGCGATAATGGCATTTTTATACACTTTCATATATTTTCCTCCTATATCTCTCTTTTCTTAGTTTACATCCAAAATGATTCGCTGTCTACAATTAAACTTCGGGACATCTTGTCCCAAAGTGGTGAAAGCTCGACATCCTTGTGTGCCTATTTCCCCAGCGGTATAATATGGGTAGAAGGACAAACCAACCCGATTTTTTAATGGAGGTAGCTGCTATGATCGTTCTCAAAATCCTTGCCGCCCCCGTGATGGTGGCGCTGTCCCTGCTGGCCGCTATGGTCACATTTCTGTTCTGCGTGGCGGCCGCCGTGTGCGAGCTGGGCTGCATTGTGCTGACGTTGCTCTCCCTGATTCTGTTCATCGGCGGGCAAACGGTGGGCGGAATCGTGTTCCTCGTCCTTGCGTTCCTCGTTTCTCCCTTTGGCGTTCCTGCCATCGCTGAGTGGCTGGTGGACAAGCTGCACACGGCCAATTTTGCCCTGCGGGATTTCATCACCGGCTGATACTTTGGGACAAAATAGCCTAAAGGCGTAAAAATCGAGATATGTTGGAGGTTATTCTGGGTGCTTATGATTGTAATACTCCATGATGAGTCTTTGCAATTCCATTAAAATAAGGCCAACTTTATAGCATTCCATTTTTATGAAGCAAGCCTTGGATTCTGTTGGGTTACTGTCACTAAAAACGACAAAGTTCTTGCCACCTTTACTAAGATAACTACATTTGGAATGTGCAATAGCATTCCTTATATGGCGAAAATAATCTATATTCGCACGAGTTTCTTCGCCATCATAGCTTGAAGAAGTATCTTCCTCAACTAAATGGCAAACAAGGGGATTTATTCTCTCGATATAGGTCTCTAACACGCTATACGCTGTTCTTGATAAGATTTCTCTTGGAATGGTCAGCAATGCATACAACATCATTTGCATTGTTGCCGGATTCCCAAGCCCGGATATTGTAAGAACCTTTTTTATTTCTCCGTTGCCAAACGCTAACCTTTTATAATAATCGCTTTCAAGAAATTTAGCATTACTCAGTTCACCTAAAAGAGAAGTTGTAGCCAAACATTGTAACAATAACGATTCTTCCGCACGTATATTAGGCATTATTCATCCCTCCATAGATTGACTTTTAACAAAAGCATACCACAATTAATCAATACTTTCAACAAATAGTATTTGTTCTCATCGTGTTATAACTTCGGGACAAAATGTCCCAAAGCTGAAACGACGGCGGCTGACCACAGCCGCCGTTTGTCATATCGAAAGGAGGGTTGCCTACGGCCACGACTTACTACAAGAAGCACAAAATCAGCAAGGGCGAAACCATCGCGCAGTCCTTGAAAGAGCGGTTTGACTATGGGCAAAACCCGGACAAGACCGAGGGCGGCGAGTTGATCTCGTCCTACGGCTGCGACCACATGACCGCCGATGCCGAGTTCCTACTAAGCAAGGCCAAGTACAAGGCCTCCACAGGCCGGGAGCAGCGGCGGGACGCGGATGTGCTTTGCTATCAGATCCGCCAGTCATTCAAGCCCGGGGAGATCACGCCGGAGGAGGCCAACCGCATCGGCTATGAAACGGCGATGCGCTGGACAAAGGGCAAGTATGCCTTTTTGTTGCTACCCACACAGACAAGTCGCACATTCACAATCACATTTATTACAATTCGACCTCGCTGGACTGCACCCGGAAGTTCCGGGACTTTATCGGCTCTGGCCGTGCGGTGCGGCGGCTCTCTAACCGCATTTGCCTTGAGAATGATTTGTCTGTCATTACCAATCCCAAGCTGCACAGCAAGGGGCGCTTTCTCCATTACGGAGCGTGGCTGGGGACGGAGCGGCAGCCCTCGTACAAGGAGCAGCTACGACTTGCCATCAATGAAGCTCTTGCCAAACGCCCCGCCGATTTTGACGCTTTCCTCCGGCTCATGGAGGCGTCCGGCTTCACGGTCAAGCATGGGCGCGGCGGTGTGATCTCTTTTCTTGTTCCGGGACAGGAGCGGGCAACCCGGCTGCGGGCATCCACCCTCGGGGACGGTTACGATCCCGAGGACATCAAGGCCGTCATCGCCGGGGAGCGCCCGATCCCGGAGCAGTCTGTTCCCGTGCCTGCTGCCCCTCGCCGTGTCAATCTGATCGTAGATATACGGGAGCGGCTGCGCTCCGGTAAGGGTACGGCCTATGCGCGGTGGGCAAAGGTCTATAACCTAAAACAGATGGCGGCGGCACTTCAATTCATGCAGGAGCAGAATATCACCGAATATGACCAGCTCTCCGCAAAGGCCGAGGACGCCGTTTCCCGTTTTCACGCTCTGACCGAGCAGCTCCGGCGGACGGAGGCTGACCTGTCCGCAACCTCTGAGCTGATGGGAGCCGTGGTGCGGTACGCCAAGACCCGCCCCGTCTTTGACGGGTACAAGGCCGCAAAGTACAGCCGAAAATATCTTGCCGAGCATGAGGCGGAGCTGGCGGACTACCGGGCAGTCAAGGCTACAATGGGAGAGTTGCTGGGCGGTGAGAAGCTGCCCAAAATAGCAGAGCTAAAAGAAAAACGCCGCCAACTGGCGGCGCGGAAAAAGGCACTCTACGCTGACTACCGAACGGCGCAGGAGGAAATGCGGCAGGCCGTGGCGGTCAAGACCAATATTGACCATCTGCTGGGCGTGACGGACGGGCGCAAGAATAAGGAACAGGAGCGGTAGCGACGGTGACGCAGACAATTTACTTTGGGACAAAATGTCCCGAAGTGCCGGGTTTGGGGAGGTTCCCCAACAAGCGTTTTTGCAGCCCGCCGGGATGCAAAAATAGCAAGTGTGGCTACACTTGCCCTGCTTGCCGTTAGTGCGTCCCCCGGAAACCCCACGGAAAAACGGAGGCAGCGCCGTTTCTTACGCTCCCTCCGTTTCTCTGGCTTTTTGTATTCCCTCTGCGGTGGCTTCCATGATCGTCAATTCATTCTCGTCCATTGTGTTTAGCATCCTGTCAATGTGCTGGCGGCAATCACTTTCTTCATTCTGTTTGTCAGGATAGAAGAATTGATCAACGGAAATATCCAGCAGAGTGACAATTTTATAAAAGGTATTCAAGCTCGGATGCTGACCACGATTTTCAAAATACATAATGGAACGAGGTGTACGGTCAACGAGCTGCGCGAGGTATTCCTGTGTCCAGCCTTTGGCTTCTCGTTTGCGTTTGATCTCCCGGCCTAAAGCATGAAAATCAAGCCGCCTTTCGTCTTGGTACATTCTCATATCACCCATATATTATTTTACATTTCGGGTTTGGTTATGAGAACGAAACACAATTTTATGTTTTAGTAGTATTTTATTTTATCTTTGCATTTTAGAAACATGACATTTACTTGTCTTGTTTTGAGAGTATAATATAAGCGGAGGTGATTTTGTTGCAAGATAGCAGATTGTTCCGAATTGTGTACTACTTGTTGGATAAGGGTAAATGCACAGCTCCCGAGTTGGCGGATAAATTTGAAGTTTCTACACGGACGATATATAGGGATTTGGATGTGATTAGTGCAGCGGGTATTCCGATTTATGCCACACAGGGGAAAGGCGGCGGAATATCTATATTGCCTGAGTATGTCATGGATAATGCACTATTGTCTGATGAAGAAAAAGAAAAAATTGTAATGGCATTACAAGGTATCGCCGTTACCGATGAAACGACTGATGACTTGCTCTCAAAATTGGGAGCGTTGTTTCAAACAAAAGCAGAAAATTGGATTGAAGTGGACTTTTCGGATTGGATAAAAAATAATCCAGATCGGGACATATTTAATTCCATTAAAACTTCTATTTTCAAGAAAGTCTTGATTGACTTTTCTTATTTTGGCAATAATGGTTGCTATTCAAAGCGAACGGTTGAGCCGATTAAATTGGTTTTCAAAAGCAAAGATTGGTACTTATATGGATTCTGCCGACTGCGAAATGATTTTCGCTTCTTTAAGCTGACCCGAATAAAAAATCTCGTCCTTTGTGAAGAAACTTTTTTGCGGGATGTTCCTGTCAGCCTTCCTGCTGAAACATCACTTAAAGACGAGAGTTTGATTTCAGTTAAATTGAAATTTTCATCGGAAGTTTCTTTTCGTGTGTACGATGAGTTTACGGATGGAGTTACAGCAGATCAGCAAGGTAACTTGTATGTGACCGCCGATTTGCCAGATAACGGGGTTTTGTTTAGCTACCTGTTATCTTTTGGCGATAATGTAGAAATACTTGAACCAGCTAATGTACGGGAACAAATGAAAGAAAAACTCATTTCAATGTTACAAAAATATGAAACCTGACATTAGGTGTCAAGTTGGATATGGTATTCTATCTTCGAAAGGATGGTATATTTGATGAAATATGAGTGGAGAAAACAAGACAAAGCTCTTTATGGAGCAAAGAAGTACCCAGCCCTGATAACAATTCCGGCGCAAAACTACATTATGATAAGCGGCAAAGGAAATCCGAATGATGTTGACTTTTCAAATCGTGTTGGTGCATTGTATTCATTAGCCTATGCGGTCAAGTCATCTTATAAGGCGGTATCTTTGCAAGAAGAAATCCATGACTTCGCAGTTTACCCGCTGGAAGGTATCTGGACAAAAATAAATGGGGATTACCTTGACAAAGCAAAACTGGAATATACCATTATGATTCGACAGCCAGATTTCATCAGCGAAGAAATGGTAAATAAAGCGTTGGGCATGGTCAGAATAAAGAAGCCTAACTCCTTGCATGAAGAAATTCATTTTGAAACGATGCAGAACGGACTGTGTGTAGAAGTTCTCCATGTTGGTGCTTTTGACGATGAACCCGTATCTTTTGAAAAAATGGATCAATTTTCAGCAGCACATGGTTTGCAGCGTTCAGAGAACTATCACAGAGAAATATATTTAAGCAACGCAAACCGTGTTGAAAAATGCAAGCTAAAGACGATTTTACGCTATTCAGTTGAACAGATTCCTGTGGGGAGTGTGTAATGCACATTGTCGAGGCTAAAGGAATTTTATCTGCAAAGAATGGAATGAATTTATATCGGGGCTGTTCGCACGGCTGTATATACTGCGATTCAAGAAGTAGTGTCTATCACATGGATCACGATTTTGAGGATATAGAAATCAAAGGAAATGCCATTGAATTATTAGAAGCCGCTCTGAAACGGAAACGCTCAAAATGTATGCTTGGAACAGGCTCAATGACAGATCCATATATTCCTATCGAGCGCAAAATTGGAAATGTGAGAAAGGCACTGGAGCTGGCAGAACGGTATGGTTATGGTTTTTCCCTGATAACAAAGTCGGACTTGATATTGCGTGATTTAGATTTACTAAAGTCAATCAATGAAAAAACAAAATGCGTCATACAAATGACGCTGACTACATATGATGAGGGACTATGCAAGAAGATAGAACCAAATGTATGCACAACAAAAGTACGGTTTGAAGTTCTAAAAGAATTGCGTCGCATAGGGATTCCAACCGTTGTGTGGCTCTGTCCTATTTTGCCGTTTATCAATGATACAGAGGAAAATATCAAAGGTATTTTGAACTACTGCTCTGAAGCCGAAGTCTATGGCATCATTTGTTTTGGAATGGGATTAACGCTTCGGGAAGGAAGTCGAGAGTATTTTTTTAGGCAGTTAGACCATCTATTTCCGGGAATGAAAGAAAAGTATTTGCAGACCTATGGTATGCAATATCAAATTGTAAGCAACAAGAATGATGAGCTTATGCAGTTATTTCATCATACTTGCGAGAAGAACGGGATTGTGCATGATAACAGGAAAATTTTTGAATACTTGAGCACATTTGAAACGAAATGTGATAATGTTCAGTTGAGTCTATTTGATAAGGATTTCGCAGGCAAGTCGCCCAACGGCATATAAAAAAACCGTTGTATTGGCGACTGAGTTCTTGCGGCCTCGTCAAAATATAAGTGGCCTAACGGCGGTTTGAAATGAAATCAAGCCGCCGTTTTCCTTTTGAAAAAATGGATTTACGGAGGGTGTGATAAAGTCGCCCTTTTTTAAGGATACGGCGGTGTCCGAGGAGGTATCGCCGTGTCCATTTTTGCTTTCTGTAATCCCCCTAATACTCTGCGGTCAAAAAAAGCCCATGCCCCGCAACGGAGTATTCTGGACATGAACATGAAATAAATAAGTACAATAATAACGGTAATATTTCGTGTGCCCGCATAGCGTCCTGCTGTGCGGGCGTTTTTATATGTCTGCACCTTGGGACAATTTGTCCCAAAGCAGCCAGTCCCGGCTGTCGATCCCCGCCGTGCCTCCGTTCTGTTCACCCACCCACACATGAACTGAATGGAGGAAATACAAATGACGACCATCAATCTGAAGGACTTTTACGCTTGGTACACCCATGATGAATACATCGAAGTTTCCGACGAAGTGGCCGCCGAGCTGAAGGCGGACAAGCTGTATGAGGCAGCCCATCAGCGGCGCACGACCCGCAATAAGGCGCAGTATTCCCTCGACTGTGACGATGGGATCGAATACTCGGCCTGCCTGCATGAGCCGACGCCGCAGGAGCTTCTGGATCGCATGGAACTGTTCGTCCACCTGTGGAACTCCCTCAATTCTCTGCCGGAGGTGCAGGGCGTCCGGGTGGAGGCACATCTGATCCTCGGCAAGAGCTACCGCCAGATTGCCTGGGAGCAAGGCGTGGACAAGAGCGTTGTCCGGCGCTCGGTAAAGCGCGGCATGGCTGCTATGAAAAAATATTTGAAAAAAGTTCTGTGAGTGAGGCTCCATTTGCCCGATTTTTGTCCTTGGTATATGAGAGGTAGTTTTCACTTCTCCGCAGCAAGGTAGTTGATGCTCCGTCACGGATTGTCGCTGCCCGCTGTGAGGGAGCGCCGCATTGTATATGAGCTGTCTTATGACAGGCCAACAGGAGCGGGTGCGGCGCTCCCACCTTTCAAAAACACCTTGGGACATTTCGTCCCAAGGTCATAAGCCGCAGGCCAGCACCCGGCAAGAGTGCTGGCCTGTTTGCTTCCCCAATGGACAACAGGGAGAGCTATGATTTTGTTTTGCATCTGTGAAAGGAGGATGCCATGACTGAAAAGCCCGCTGCGGAAGAATATGTGTACCATATCGGAAAAATTCGTTTCATTGTCACGCCTGTTTACAAGGAAACGGGAGAACTGATGCGTGACATCCTTTTGAAGCTGATGCTGGCTGACTTGGAGCCGGTATAACCCCATCGACATCCTTAACATGGGCGGTCAGGCGAGGTATAATATAGTCAGGATGAATGACCTCTTGCTTGACTGCCAGAGAGGAGGTTTATATGAAACAGTCAAGCAAAAAACACGAACTCGGCACAGCCGCTCTCTACTGCCGACTGAGCCGTGACGATAATATGGACAGCGAATCCAACAGCATCCAAAATCAGCGAAAGATACTCCAAAAGGCTGCCAAGGACAAGGGCTATACCGATACGATCTTTTTCGTGGATGATGGTATCACGGGTACGACCATGAAGCGTCCCGGCTTTCAGAAGATGCTGACCGCTATCGAGGCCGGGTATATCTCGGCGGTGTTCGTCAAAGACCTGTCCAGGCTGGGGCGCAACTATATTGAGGTCGGCAAGCTGACCGAGGAATTTTTCCCGCTTCACGATATACGGCTGGTGGCCGTTTCCGACGGCGTAGACAGCGATGAAGGCGAGGACGATTTCACCCCGTTCAAAAATATTATGAACGAGTATTATGCGAAAGACATTTCCAAGAAGCGCCGGATCGTGAACAAGATGAAAGGAAACGCGGGCGTTCCGCTCTCTCCGCCGCCCTATGGCTACATCAAAAACCCGGATGATCCCCGCTTTTGGGTGATAGAGCAAGAAGCCGCCGAGGTGGTACGCCGGATCTACCGTATGGCGCTGGAGGGGTACGGGCTGGCGGAAACCGCCGCCCGCCTTGCCGCCGATGGTGTGGTCAATCCCACCTACTACTGGCGCAGCCGTGGGACAAGCCGGGGCGGGGCAAAAAGTACCGTGGAGCCTACCAAATGGGGACACACCACCGTCAAGAAGATCCTCACCTTGCAGGAATACTGCGGCGATGTCATTAACTTCAAAAGCTACTCCAAGTCCTACAAGATGAAAAAGCGGATCGAGAACCCGGAAGAAAACCGGGCGATCTTCCTCAATGTCCATGAGGCTATCATTGATCGCCAGACTTGGGAAAAGGTGCAGGCGCTCCAAAAAGGGACGCGCCGCAAAAAAACCACGGTCACGCAGGAGCCCAGCGTATTCTCCGGCTTGCTGAAATGCCCGGAGTGCGGCGGCAACCTCAATTTCCACTTCAATCAGAACAACCATGATATTAAGTTTTTCAGTTGCCAAAATCACAACTCCGGCTATCGCAAGTGCAGCAAGACGCACTATATCCGGCTGGACTTCTTAGAGCAAGTCGTTTTGTACGAGGTCAAGCGGCTGGCCTGCTTTGCCAGCGAATACGAAAATGACTTTATCAAGGCCATGATCGGACGCTCGGCAAAGGTTGCGGAAAATACCGCGCTCCGCAAACAGCGGGAGCTGGACGCTCTGACCGCCCGTGACCGGGAACTGGATATGCTCTTTGAACGGCTCTATGAGGACAATGTGGCGGGCAAAATCGACGATGCCCGGTTTGCCAAAATGTCCAAGCGCTATGAACAGGAGCAGGGCGAGAACGCAAAGAAAATCAAGGCGCTGCGGCTGGAACTGAAAAAGGACGAGAGCAAGCGCATGGACATTGACGATTTCCTTGAAACGGTGCGGCGGTACACAGACGCGACCACCATTACAAAGCGTATGGTCGCAGAGCTGATCGACCACATTGAGGTGTACCACGCTGAAAAGCAGGACGGCATTACCAACCAGCGCGTCGTTATTCACTATAACTGCATCGGTGCCTTTGATGTGCCGGATCGCCGGAAGATCCCGGAGGCCGACATTATCATGGAAACGAGAAAAGGCGTAGCACTCAGCTACGCCCCGGAACAGGTTGCAGTATAGGAGGTACAACACGATGAAAGCCTATTTCTATTGCCGCGTCGCTCACGATGATAGCTTTTCTTTGGAACGGCAGGCCGCTGAACTTCGCCGCTATGCGGAACAAGCCGGGTACACCATCGTTGGTGCTGCCGCCGAGCACGGCTCCGGAATGACCCTTGACCGTCCGGCTCTGCAAGAGGTGATGAAGGCCGTCCTTGCCGGAAAGGTGGATGTGGTGCTGATAAGCAGCCTTGACCGTATAGGGCGGGACTGGGGCATGACAAAGCAGTACATCGCCCTGCTGACCGAGCATAAGGTCAAGCTGCTGTGCCTGCGGGAACGGGTGAGCAGCGACATCTCCGGCGTTTCACCATTCTCTACATAAAAAAGCAGAGTGTCCATTACAGGATACTCAGATCCTATAAGGACACTCTGCATGGTCGAGCAGAGCCGGACAAATCCGAACTATTTCCCACTGTTTCTGTGGTAGTCAAGGCATCCTCAAAGCGGATGGTTTGAGAGCCATCCTTGTAGTTGAACGTGATCAGCATCCGGTCATCATACAGGAAAATGGCGTTCACAAAAATCTCAATCAGTGCTTTGCGCTGTTTTTGCTGCGATATATCGAACTTTCTGAATTTCATCAGCCAGAACCGGATGAAATCGGCATTGAAGGATGGCTTTCGCAGTTTTTCATCAGCGATTTTTGCAGTCAGCTCATCCTTCTGAGCTTCCAAGGCATCCAGACGTTCCTTGGTCGTTCGGGTGAATAAGCCTTCCTCGATTGCTTTCATCAGGTTGTCCAGTTTCCTGTCCACCTCTCGGAGCTGCTTTTCCAAGAGCGGAATCGTAGTGTTCTCCTGATTCTGAAAATCCATGACCAGCTGAACGATTCTTTCGATAACTGCATCATCATGAATCAGCTTCATCGTCTCTTGGACGACCAGATTCTCCAGCCACTCCTTTTGTACGGTTTTCTTATTGCAGCCTTTGCGCCGCTTGGCAGTAGCACATTTATAGTAATAGTAGGTTCGTCCAGTGGCGCTTGTTCCGCTTTCGCCAAACATCAATGCTCCGCACTTGCCACAGAACAGCTTGGTAGTCAGCAAGTATTCCTCATCTGCCTTTCCGCGAGCCGGAGCACGTTTGTTTTTCTCCATACGTTTTTGCACACGGTCAAACAAATCCTTGGGAACGATGGCTGGAATTGCATCCGGGACAACGGTATCCCGGAAAGAAAGTTCTCCAATATAGCGGCGGTTCTTTAACATGGTGTTCATGCTGCTGCACGTCAGCTTTCCACCCAGCATATTACGAACCCCTTTTTCGTTGAGGTAGTTCATGATCTCAACGATTTTTTCACCGTTGTCGTACCGCTGAAAAGCCTCCAATACAAGCGGTGAAATCAGCGGGTCGATGCGATAGAACTTATCTGCGTCGATTTTATAGCCAATCGTTCCTGTGCCGCCTGTGCATTTGCCTTTCAGCGCATTTTCGGTCTGGCCACGAATGACTTTTTCGGAAAGTTCCGCCGAATAGTATTCTGCCATACCCTCCAGCAGCGTCTCCACCAGAATGCCCTGCGAGCCTTCTGCAATCGGCTCCATGACCGATATCAGATGGACATTGTTCTTTTTCAGAATCATCTTGTAGTTTGCACTGTCAAAGCGATTCCGAGCGAAACGGTCAAATTTCCAAACCAAAACGATTTCAAACAACTTTTTATTGCTGTCCCGAATCATCTGCTGAAAATCCGGTCGATTGTCTGTTTTGGCAGAAAGTGCACGGTCGATATAGTGCCTGACCACTGTAATGCCGTTTCTTTCAGCATATGCTGTGCATTCACGAATCTGACCCTCGATGGATTCTTCGCGCTGGTTGTCACTGGAATAGCGGGCATAAATCACAGCATTCATAGCAAGCACCTTTCTTTTATATATCATCGAACGGTAGGTCGTTCATTCAGGATGTTGCTTCGTATAATGTATATATCACACTTCATAGGGGTTTGCAAGGACAATTTTGAAAGATATCCCAATGTGAAATAGCAGCCACTCCGGTGATTTCAGCCATCTTAGCACCCTACCTTTAGATATGCTCGCAATTTGGCCTGCAAAATCGGGTCTTCGGACGGAAGAAATTTACGACTGTCGACTCGCATCACCCGATCGGGGGACAGCTGCGCACGATACTCGGTGGGTGTGCGGTGTAGTGTGGAGCGAAAACGTGCATTAAAGGTTTTCAAATCGGCAAAACCATTGCGCAAAGCAATATCTGTCAGGCCATCATTGGTCAATGCCAAGTCACTCAAAGCGTGCTGGAAGCGCACACGGCTCAGATATTCATGAAAATTAACACCAACCACCTGTTTGAACAGGGTTGAAACATAGGTTCGGTTGTACTGGGCAAAATCTGCAAGATTTTCAAGAGTGAGCTTTTCTGCGTAATGTTCTTCAATATATGCTAAAAGGCGGCGAATTGCAGAACGTCTTTGCTCATCTTCCGGCATTTCGTTCAATCGCTGTGGCTCAAACTCTGTGCATAGTATAACGAGCAGCAAGTCGAGGCTTGCCTTGACAGCCAGCTGTGCATATGGACTGTTCTGCTGCATCAGCATGAAAATCTGGCTGGCATAAAATCGAATATGACGGTAGCGTTCTTCTGTGTGTGTTCCAGCGTTTGAAAGACAGGAAGGAAAGTGGTAGACGCCACCCTTTTTAAGCAATGGACGAATCGCTGTAGCTGAAAAATGCAGGACGATGGCAGTAGTATTTGCCTGTTGACCAAAGGAGGCGTGTCCTACTCCCGGCGGAGTGAGCAGAACGTCATTCTCCTCCAGTACAACATTCTGCGTTCCACGGCAGTACTCTTGACTGCCATGCAGCAAAATGTTAAGCTCATATTCGTCTGGATGCCAGTGGTAACGATAATTCATGATATCGTGTGCAAAGCATCGCACAGTAAGCCTCTCACGCGGCCATTCCATTTTGTAATTGGCTAAATCCATCTCTTTCTCTCCCAAAATCCAAATATTTTCCCTATGTCAAATCTTTGGAGTGTGCTCCATTGGTGAATCGTCTTTTTCAGAATAAACGATAAAATATCTCCTGTCAACTGATTTTTTGAGGCCTATCAATAAATTTTTTACTTAGAATTTGACATTTTGACTAAGGGAGAGTCTCTCGATTTGGCAAAGCGCACAGGGGAAATATTTGGATTTTATTCTGATATTTCAGGATGTCATAGCTTTCCTGACAAGATTTGATTTCTGTACGGGTGCCAAAAGATACAAATTTTTGCATCGACAGAGTAAATTTGCTTTGTTAAAATGTCCACAATGAGCCTGCCCGGGCAGCAAGCGAATTGAAATCGAACCGTTTTCATATCAGGAAAGGAAAACAAATCTATGAATACTCAAATGATCATCTGTATGGTGATCTTTGCGGCAACGCTGGTCAGCTATATGCTGAACAAGATCCCCATGTGGCTTACTGCATTGATCTCAATGGCTGCCCTGTACATCACCGGCTGTATTGATGATGCCGGTGCATTGTCCGGCTTTTCTAATGTGAACACCCTGCTGATGGCATGTATGTTTATTGTAGCAGCGGGTTTCCGCCGTACCTCTCTGGTGGACGGTATGTGTAACAGCATCATGAAGCTGACGCATGGCAGCTTCAAAATGGCTTACTTTGGTTACATCCTTCTGGCAGTCCTGCTCACCAACTTCATTTCCAGCCCCATGGTCGTTTATGCGATCATCAGCCCTCTGCTGGCAGCACTGTGCGACAAGACCGGAAACAGCCGTACGCAGTATATGTTCCCCATTATGGTCGTCTGTGTGGCTTGCTGCGGTATCCTTCCACTGGCAACCTCTATCCAGATGGCTGGTCAGTTCACTGGTTTCATGGAAACCTATGGCTTTACTGGAATGAGTGTCCGTCCCATTGATTTTACGATCGCCGCATGGCCTGTCCTTATCGTTGTTCCTCTCTGGGCAATTTTCCTTGGCCCGAAGTTCACTCCGAAGCAGCCGGTCGTCCCCATTGAGGCACTGGAGAAAAAGGATTCTGGCAAAGCTCAGCAGAAGCTCAGCCCTGTTGTGGATAAGATTGGTATCTTCCTGTTCTTTGCAACGATTATTTGCCTGATCTTTGCACCTCAGCTGCATCTGACCACTTGGTTCGTTGCGCTGGTCGGCAGTCTGCTGATGGTTCTGTTCGGCGTAGTCGATCAGAAGTCTGCTCTCCGCGATATTCCTTGGGATATGCTGATGCTCTTTGTCGGCGCACTGGCTCTGGGTACTGCACTGACCAATACCGGTGCAGGTGACATGATCGGTCAGACGTTGGCAACAGTCGTTGGTGGTACTCACAACAACTATGTCCTCGGTGCCCTGTTCTTTATCATCCCCTTCCTGCTCACTCAGTTCATGCTGAACCGTTCTGTCTCCGCAGTCTTCGTTCCTATCTGCCTGCTGACCTGCTCCGCTCTGGGCGCAAATCCCACCGGCCTTGTTATTCTTGTCAATGCCGGTTCTCTGACTGCCTTCTTGACCCCGATGGCTACCCCCGCAGTGCCCATGTGCATGGCAGACGGCGGTTACGACCTGAAAGCCATCGTCAAGAGCGGTGCACTCATCACGCTGATCCTACCCTTCGTTTATATTTTCTACACCATGACGGTGCTTCCTGCATTCTGATCCTGTGAAAAGGAGCGCAAAATCCTATGACGTTAGAAGAAAAAGTCGCTATGGCCAATACCGTGCGCAGCCGCGACCGATTTGGTCCGGTCAGCCCGGAAGAGCTGGCCGCTCTGCCCGGCACCGAAAAAGAAATGTGGGTCGAAGTGGCCGATGGCCGCAAAGTCCATGTGTTCGAGGAACGTCCGGAACATCTGCCTGCCAAAGCAACCCTGCTGTTGAACTTCCACGGCGGCGGCTTTATCAAGGGCCGCACTGACCGTGACCGCCGCTATTGCTGCACCCTGATGGAGCAGCTGAACTGCCTTGTCTGGGATGTGGACTACTGCCTTGCACCGGAACAGGCGTTTCCGGCAGCAGTCGAGGAGACGTACGGTATCATCGCTTACGCCTTTGATCATGCGGAAGAACTTGGAATCGACCCTCAAAAAATCGTGCTGGCTGGTCACAGCGCAGGCGGAAATCTTGTCGCTGCCGCACTTATCAAAGATGCGGAAGCGCATCGCTTGAAGCCCTGCTGCGCATTGCTTGAATATTTTCCTGTGGACAACACGGTCGATCCTGTAAATCGGCTCTCACCGGAGTTGCAGACTAACGAATTCTGGGTCAAACGCGCCCAGACGGAGAAACTGTATACCGATTTTTATGTTGGCGATGCCGATCCTGCCGACCCGCTGTGTTCGCCGCTCAAGGCAGATGAGACTGCACTTGCTGCATTTCCTGAGTGTCTTATCCTTTCCGCAGGCGAGGATAGTCTGCGAGACGATACAGAAGCTTTTGCATTGCGTCTGGTCAAGGCAGGTGTCTGCGTAACAGCACAGCGGATCCCGGAAGCCATGCACGGGTTCACGACAAACCGCACTCCCGGTTGGGAGTATGCACTCAAAAAACATATCCAGTTCTTCCGGGAACATTTGCAGGAGGATAATTCATGAAGATCACGGATGTAAAACTGCGTTTTGCCAAGCATTATCTGTTTGTTCAAGTCTATACCGATGCTGGTATCGTGGGCTTGGGCGAAGCGGGCAACTGGGGCTATCTGCAGGCGACCGCAGCAGCAATTGAAAAATTTGCCGACTATCTCATTGGAAAAGACCCCTTCCGCATTGAAGACTTCAATCAAAATTTTCTGAGGTCGGTCTATTTCCGTGGCTCGGTCATCATGAGCGCAATTTCTGCCATTGACATTGCGCTGTGGGATATCAAGGGCAAAGCACTGGGCGTTCCTGTCTATGAACTGCTGGGCGGTAAGACCCGTGATAAGGTGCGCGTCTATGCTTCGGTGATGCACATCACGGAAGATAAAAACAAGCTGGCTGCACAATATCAGCAGTTGCAGCAGATGGGCTTTACTGCGGCTAAAATTTTCTGCAACGGCCCTACAAGTTCTCCGGACGGCAGGGGCGAGTTCTTTTCCAGCCGCATCGAGCGGGAAGTGGAAAAAGTGCGTGTCTGCCGGGAAGCGGTCGGCCCTGATTTCGATTTCATTCTGGAAGTTCATCGCGGCATGACACTGCCGGAGGCGGTCGCTTTTGGTCGTGCAGTTGAGCCTTACCGTCCGATGATTCTGGAAGACCCTGTTCCGCCGGACAATGTAGATACTATGGCCGAAGTTGCAAGCAAAATCGGTGTGCCGATTGCTACGGGCGAACGAGCCATTGACCTGCGCGAGTGTCAAGTGCTGATGGCTCGCCATGCCTGCCAGTATATCCGCCCCGATGTGTGCGCTGTAGGCGGTATCACTACCAGCAAGAAGATTGCTGCACTGGCGGAAGCACATGATGTTCTGGTGATTCCGCACAACCCGCTTGGCCCGGTGTCTACGGCGGCCTGCCTGCAGATCTGCGCCTCCATTCCGAATCTGGGCATTCAGGAACTTCCCGGTTTCTGTCTGAACGGTGCAGAGGATAAGATGGTCAAGGAGCCGCTGCGTTATGAGAACGGCTGTATGCTCATCCCGGAGGCTCCCGGTATCGGCATCGAGCTTGCGGACGATGCAGAAGAGCTTTATCCTGCCAAGGAGCGTGGCAGCAACGCCGCCCGCCGTGCCTTTGACGGTGCGGTAAAAGATTGGTAACAAGAAAAAATGTGAGGTTGACATATGCCGATTGGGGTTTTGACAAACTGTGCCGCTGTGCTGCTTGGCGGTCTGCTGGGAACATATCTTGGAAAGATTCTCCCGCGGGGACTAAAAGACAATCTGCCGACTCTTTTCGGTTTCTGTTCCATTGCAATCGGTGTCAATTCCATTATCAAAGCATCTGGAATGACTGCGGTCGTGTTAGCGATTCTGGTCGGCTTTACGATTGGCCATCTTCTGCATCTTGAACAGTGGACAAGTAAATTTTTTCATAACCTTGTTCGGGTACTCCATCTTGGTGGGGAGGACATTGATATGGAATTTTACATCACAGTGGTCGCGCTGTTCTGCTGTTCCGGCTTTGGATGGTACAGCACTCTGACAGAGGGCATCACAGGCGATCCAAGCCTATTGATGTCCAAGGCTGTTCTTGATGGATTCACGGCAATGATCTTTGCGGCTTCCTTGGGGAAATCCATATGCGCGATTCCTTTGCCGCAGTGTGCGATTCTTCTTGTCGTGTACATGGTTGGTCGCACTTTATCCGCTTATTTGACACCCACAATGTTTGCGGATTTGTCGGCTTGCGGTGGCATTTTAACGTTGGCTGCGGGTTTCCGCGTTTCTAAAATCAAGTCAGTTCCTCTCGTTGACTTGATGCCGGCTTTGATCCTAGTGATGCCTTTCAGTATGGCGTGGAGCGCACTGATGGGCTGATAGGAGCGTTCTCCCTTTCAACCGGGCTGTTCTTTCATTTATGAATTGAGCAGCCCGGTTTTCTTTTTGGCTGACTTTGCACGAATGATGAGGAAAGAAACTATCGACAAAGAATAACTGTTTTAACAGAAGTCTTACTATTGTCGCTTTATCGTGATAAATTTTGCAAAACCATCTTGACATACCCACGCTTCCATGATACCCTTTATTCCAAATCCTGCTGAAAAAGTGGTGGTTCTCACCGTGATAACCACCACTTTCAGCGGATAATCACCTCGGAAAGAACGTACCGTCCCGCAACACACCCGATTCATTTTGCCGCCGATTCACCCGACAAAATCATCGCTG
>OGIX01000494.1_pt1 | contig 27877 bp, 24 predicted proteins | sample 1571901 | NCBI WGS metagenome assembly OGIX01 (sample SAMEA2582102, study PRJEB24529) | metagenome | biome: Human gut stool | place: China | collected 2011
TATTGCAGCTATAAAATATCCTATAATATTATTTTTAGGAATGATTTTTTTTATTAATTCATCTGATACGTAAATTTGAATTAAAGCTGATAATACTGCCCCTATCAAAAGAAACGGTAATGCTTCAACTATAATCCCTAGGTAACTCCACATCCATGATTCAAATTTACTTATACTCACTTTCTCACCCGCTATCTTACTTTCTCATATAATCTACTAATTTTACTCTCATATTTCTTATATTAAAATCATCATTATTTTGTGACTTTATAATTTGTGCTTTATGGTTTAATCCCTCTAACAACTTAATACCATTTTCTAAATTCAAATTTTTTTCTATATTACAATTATTAATTACAATTACATCACTATTTTGTATAAAAGGTAATAATATTTCTCCCATATTCATAACATAAAACTCAATATTTCTTCCATCACAGACAAAATAAATAGTATCTAATTTTATTAATTTTCCTGTTTCATTATCAAATACACATTTATATAAATGTTCTAATGTTTCTGTTCCGTTATATTCTATAATTATTCTATGCGGCTTATATTTTTTTACTATTTTATACTATATATAATATATTATGAATCTTCTCTTTGCATATATTGAAAATCAAGAACTCTATTAGTTGGTGAAAAATATAAATCGTCTCTTTTCTCTACCTCTATCTCTAAGCCTCTTATTATAAGTCTATTTAAATAACTTCCATCTGCTAAAAGTGCAGCCTCCAACTCATCCGGATCTCCTAAAGCATAAAAATAAAATGGTTGTGCTTCTCTAGTTTGATTATTATCATTAAATTCAATAAACGCCCAGGCACATTGCACACCAGTATCATTTAATATTCTATATCCATTTATAGCTATAGCTTCAGCCCCAATACTCCTAAGTTCATTAAGCAATAAAGCCGCATCTGTTGCATGTAATGTTTTTCTTTCTATTTCATAAGAAGTACTTTCACTAATATCATAATATCCATCCTTAATTTTTATTACTACTCCACTACCTTCTAAGGCTGTTGTTCCAGCTATTTCACTATAATCACTAAGTTGTAATTTCATATCATCCATTACCTTTTGGTGTTTTTCTTCACCTTGATTGTAACTTCTCAACTTATACATAATCTCATTGTTACTCTCTTTTAAATCAGAGATTTCTTTATATAACAAATTTCTTTGTTCTATTGCGTCTTTATATTCTATACTCTTCATCGAGAAAAAAGTATCAGTTTTATTTTCACTAAAACTTATAGATATAAGTGCACCAGTTACAATAGAAGCAATAAAAATCAATATTTTATCTATATGCTTTTTCACTTAATCACCTCTTTGTCGATTTTTAAGTTTTTCAAGCAAGAATCTTCTTATTGTTGCGAAATTATCAAATATACGGCCTCCAAAAACAATTACTGCCGCTATATATATTGGAATTCCTAACTTATCACCAAGATAAGCTAGAGCCGCTGCTAATATAGCATTACCTATAAAACCTGAAATAAAAATATCAGGTTTAAAACTTTTAGAAAGACTTGCACGTAATGCTCCGAAAACTGAATCTAAACAAGCTAAAATTGCCACAGACATATATGGTGAAAACTTATCAGGTATATTTATATTTAAAACTAATCCTAATAATACTCCTACTAATAATCCTATGAATCCAATCATTATTCTAATCCTCCTTTATTGTACAGGCTTTATATATTCACTTCTCAAGCTTTGTGTAGTCTTATTTATAACTATATCATCACTTGTTTTTGTTTCTACATTATAATTTTTTAAAGCACCATACCCTAAAGAATTTCCAAAACTTACTCCAACATTAAGCTTAGCTTTATCTCCGATGGCTTTTATTACAATCTTAGATTTAGGATCTACTAGCCCAACACTTCCAATAGAAATACTTTTTCCTGATGTTTTAATTCCTGTTTGGGGCGTTATTCTAATATCATTTACTGAAATAGCCTCAGCTCTTGAATACCAAAGAAGGTTTATAATATGTATTAATTCCTCCTCACTTATACTAACTGTGCTATCTGTTGTACTCTCACCAAAAATTGTAGTTTTAGGTGTAATTATAATTGTTATTCCTGACCCTTTAACATCTAATAATCCTAAGTGCATTCTAGTATTATCTAGTTGTTTTTTTATTTCACTTTCTAAAGCTCCCTCTTCAGCAGCATTCTCTTCTAATCTTTTGATTTCCTCTGATAAAGTTTTATTAGTTTCTGAAAGCTCATCTCTTTCTTTTTTTAACACTTCTATTTGAGATAAGATATCCTGATTTTGCGCTATAGCTTTTTCATCTTCTTGTAAACTTAACATTTTAAACTGATATGTCAGCAAAAAGCCTAAAAGTGCACATACTATAGCAACCACAAGTTGTGATATTATTTTTTTCATATATATTCCCCCCTAGCTAGATGTATTCTTAATTATAGGTGGTCCATCAAAACTAACATCTATATAACCCTTAGTTAACTTAATTTCTTCTGATAATAATATTCTATAAACATTTTCCATTTTATTATGTAAATCAGAATCATCTCCAAAAAATATTTCTACTTCTCCAATTCTTCCTTTTATGTTTACAATATCTGCAATGTTTATTTCATCAAACTTAATTGACTCTCTATTTTGAGCTATATATGGATAAAATTTTTCTAATATACTAGATAGGATTTCATCATCACTAACCTTATCTCCAACAGAAATATTTTCTGTCCCTACTCCTGATATCTTTACTAAATTCTTACCCTCTATACTATCTAATTCTTCAATCACCACTAAATCTTCATTTATAACTTCTATAATTCCATTATTTTCAACGTAAAATACAGGTGATTCCTCAACAATATTTATAACTAATTTAGATATTCCTTTCCTTGATATCTTAACTTCCTTCACATACTTATCTTTCATTAATATATTTTTAATCTCATCTTCATTGACGATGTAAATATTTTGTCCAATAAACATTTTCAAAGTCTCTTTCAAATTATCAGAGCTTATTTTAGAAGTTCCTATTACATCAATTGTATTAATATTAAATATAGGAGCTTTTGTTAAAAATAAGATTAAAGTAATTGTTAATACAATTACAATCATTATGACCTTTTTTATTCTCTTCTTTCTTTTTTTTGTCTTTAAATACTTCTTAATCTCATTACTTTGTTTATATTCTGTCATATTGCAATATTTCATCCTTTTCTAAATATATCTATATATAATAATATCATTTTTCTGCAAGTTTTTCATCCAAAATTTAATTACAATTTTATTACATTATTTACAACAACAGCAAAAAGTACCCCTATATGTAGAGGTACTCTCTTAAGTTACACTTTTTTCTATTTGAGATGATATATTTAACAAAATCCCCATCGCCATTAGATTTATTACTAAAGACGTTCCTCCATAACTTATAAACGGCATAGGAACACCTGTTACAGGCATTGATCCTGTTACAACAGCAATGTTAATAATTGCTTGAACTGCAATTATAGATGTAATACCTACTGCAAGCAATTTACCATAGGTATCTTTTGCCTTCATAGCAACCCTTATCCCTCTCCAAATAAGAAATAAGAATAATCCTATAATAAACAAACATCCAACTAACCCTAATTCTTCTCCAACAATTGAAAAAATAAAATCATTATGTGGTTCTGGCATATATAAAATCTTTTGCCTTGACTCCCCTAGCCCTAACCCAGTTATTCCTCCAGCTCCTAGAGCATAAAAGGATTGTATAAGTTGATATCCATCACCAGCAGCATCTTTCCATGGATCTATAAAGTTTAACATTCTAGCTCTACGATAATCAGAACTAAAAATAAAGAATATAGCCAGTGAAAACATAGCTGGAAATATTATTCCAAATAAATGCTTAATTTGTCCACCCGCAACAAAAAGCATTATAAAAGTTACTATCATAATAATAGTTGCAATACTCATATTCTTTTCTGCTAATATCATTGCAGCAAAAAAACCTGCTACAGCTAAATAAGGTACTAAGCCATCCCAAAATCTCTTTATTCTATCACCTTTCAAATCGATACTCATAGCTAAGAACATAACTACTACATATTTAGTCAATTCAGAAGGCTGGAATGATAGTATTCCTAACTTTATCCATCTTCTAGCTCCATTTACCTCAGGAAAAAAGAAAACAGCTATTAACAAAGGAATTGTACATATCAATAAATATGGTGTTATTTTTTTAAGCTTATGATAATCAAATTTCATCATCATCACTAAAGCTATTATCCCAATTACTGCAAATGCACCCTGTCTAATTAAGTAATACATACTATTTTTATATTTAAACATAGCATAAAAAGAACTTGCAGAGTAAATCATTACTATTCCTATAGCTAATAATAGAAATAAAGAATAGAATATACCATAGTCTACCTCCCCTAACTTTTTTTTATTTAGGGGCTCATTAAATCTCATAAACACTCCTCCATATTAAATTTCTAAAGTGCCCAAAATCCTATCATGCATAATATTACAGTTGCTACTGAAAATACTGTTACAATTTTAACTTCGCTCCATCCACATTGTTCAAAATGATGATGTATAGGAGCCATTTTGAATATTCTTTTACCAGTTAATTTAAATGATGTTACTTGAATTATTACGGATAATGTTTCAAGAACATATATTCCTCCAACTACTGGAATAAGTAAAGGTATTTCTAATATAATTGCTATAGTTGCAATTGCGCCTCCTATAGCTAATGAACCAGTATCTCCCATAAATATTCTTGCTGGATAAGCATTATATTTTAAGAAACCTATTAATCCACCTATTAATGCGATACAGAAAAGTCCAACTGAATCATGTCCTAATATAAATGAACTTACTGCAAAAAATGTTAATACCAAAACTGATACAGTAGATGCCAAACCATCTAAACCATCTGTTAAATTAACTGCATTTGTTGTTGCTGCATAAATAAAGATTACAAATGGAATATAGAACATTCCAAGAGCTACTTTTTTACCTAAGAAAGGTATTATCATACTTGTACTTAAATTTAGATATCCATAATAAGCAATAGCTCCAGAGAACACTAATAATAGCACCATCTTTTGCCAAGCCTTTAATCCCTCGTTATCTTTTTTTATTATTTTAAGTAAATCATCTAAGAACCCAATAAAACCAAATGCTATAAGTGAATATAGCACTATCATAGCTTCATCATTCCACTTTAATCTTAAGGCAAGCATCGTTATTAAAGTTGAACCTATAAAGATTAATCCGCCTATAGTAGGAGTTCCAGCTTTTTTAAGATGACTTTGCGGTCCTTCTTTTCTTATGTTTTGTCCGAATTTTAATCTTCTTAATGCTGGTATTGCGATTGGTCCTAATGCTAATGAAATTAATAAGCTCAGCACCGCCGCTATTGCATATTTTGATGTTATTATATTTATCATTTTATCCCCCATTTTTCACTGCTAAAAGCAGTTCACCTCCTCTATGATATTGAGATAGATTCAAGCTTATTTACTACCTCTTCAAATTTCATTCCTCTAGATGCTTTAACTAGAATAATATCATTTTTATTAATATACTCTTCTAGCTTTTCTAAACATTCATCTTTAGTTCCGAATGTAACTATGTTTTTTCCTTTATAGCCACTTCTAAACTCTTTAACATTTTCTCCTATAGCTATTAATAGCTCTACTTTATCAGTTGCATAACCTCCAACTTCAGCATGAGCTTCTTTAGATTTTGAACCTAGCTCATACATATCTCCAAGTATAGCAACTTTTCTTCCACCATTATAAGTAGATAAGACATCTAAAGATGATTTCATTGAATCAGGACTAGCATTATAACAATCATTTATAATTGTTATATTTTCTTTCTTTATAACCTGCAATCTCATAGATGTTGCTTCTAAGTTTTTTAATCCTTCGTTCATCTCTTCAAAAGATAACCCTAAGTTAAATGCAATATCAATTGCCAACATAGAATTTAACACATTATGCTTTCCAGCCATCGGTAACTTAAATGTAAATTCTTCTCCCTTATGATGCGCTGTAAATTCTGTAGAGTTCTCTCTTAATATAATATTAGTAGCGTAAACATCATATTCATGATTATATCCAGTTTTTTCAACTTTAAAACAATTATTATTCAAATTGTTTAATAGCTTATCTTCTCCATTAACTACTAAAACATTATTTTCTGTAAAGAAATCAGTAATTTCCATTTTAGCTTTTAATATATTCTCTTGTGTCTTAAGATTTTCTAAGTGAGATAATCCAATATTAGTTATGACAGCCATATCTGGAAGAGCTGTTTTTGCAAGATTATGTATCTCTCCCAAATCACTCATTCCCATTTCTAAAACAGCTACATCATAATCTCTAGTTAATTCAAAAATCATAAGTGGCAATCCTATTTCACTATTAAAGTTACCTTTAGTCTTAAATACTTTAAACTTATGACTTAAAAAAGCTGCTACTAAATCCTTTGTAGATGTCTTACCAGTAGACCCTGTTACCCCTATAACTTTTAAATTTAATTTTTTTCTATAATAATTAGCTAAATCTAATAAAGCTTTATGACAACTATCTACCTTTATTATGGTTCCTTCATTTTTCAGATCTGCCTTATCAAATAATATTTCATCTATTATTACTATATTAGCCCCTTTATCAATAGCTTCTAAAGCATGTTTATTAGGATTAAACTTTTCTCCCTTTAAGGCTACAAAAATATTTCCTTCTTCTATATTTCTTGTATCAATACAAAACTTATTAAATTCCTTCTTGCTACTATCTAATATAACCTCTCCATCAATAGCAGCTAAAAGTTCTTTGAAAGTTATTTCCATTATTACACCTCTTATTACTTATTTAAAATATTAGCAATTACTTCTCTCTCATCAAAATGAACCTTTCCTTCAGGCATTATTTGATAAGTTTCATGACCTTTACCAGCAAGCACTACTACATCTCCTGGTTCTGCCATATCCATTGCTAATCTTATAGCCTCAACTCTATCTTCAATAGCTAAATAGTTAGTTTTTTGTATATCACAACTAATCTCTTTTAAAATTGCAATAGGATCTTCTGTTCTTGGATTATCAGAAGTTATAATTACTAAATCTGCAATTTCGCTACCAATTCTCCCCATTTCCGCTCTCTTAACCTTGTCTCTATCTCCACCACTGCCATAAACAGCTATTAATCTATTTTTAGTAAGTACTCTTAAAGTCTCTAAAAGATTTTTTAATCCATCTGGCGTGTGAGCAAAATCAATTATCAACTCATATGGAAGATTATACTTATTCCCTACTCTTTCACATCTACCTGGAACTATTACATCTAATAAACCACGCTTAATATTTTCATCACTAATTCCTAGTGTCTTAGCTGCAGCAATACATCCCAATGCATTATGAACATTATACTCTCCTGGTAATACAAATTCATATCTTGTTCCATTTACTGTAAATACAGTGTCTTGTCCTTCGAACATAACTTCAGTTGCTTTATAATCACTTTCTTCATTTATTGAATAAGTTATAGCCTCTTTATTTAACTTTTCTAAATCTCTAATCACATTATATCCGTAATTATTATCTACATTAATTATAGAGTAATCACTTCTTGCAAAAAGCTTAAATTTTGCATCATAATAATTTTCGAAAGTTTTATGAAAATCTAAATGATCCCTTGTTATATTAGTAAATATTCCAATATCAAAATGACATCCATATACCCTATCTAAAGCTAGGGAATGAGAGGACACTTCCATCACACAATATTTACACCCTTTATCTACCATATTCTTAAATAATTTTTGTAATTCTAATGATTCAGGAGTAGTATGAGTAGATTCTATTTTTTCATCTCCAATATAATTAGCTATAGTACCAATTAAACCTACTTTTTCCCCTGACTTTTCTAAAATAGATTTTAGTATGTATACACTTGTTGTTTTTCCATTTGTTCCTGTTACACCTATTAACTTAAGTTTTTTTGTTGGATGATCATAGTAGTTAGCTGCCATAGTAGCTAATGTTTTTCTGCCTTCTTCTACTTTTATAATAGTTACATCTTCTAAGTTATTAGTTAAATCTATATCTTTTTCACATATAATTACTCTAGCACCATTTTCAACAGCTTTGCTTACAAAGTTATGTCCATCAACCTCAAACCCTGAAAGACACACAAAAATATCATCTTTGCTAACTTTTCTACTATCGTATTGAATATTAACTATCTCTTTATCTAAATTTCCTTTTACTACTTTATAATTTACCCCATCTAATAATTGTAATAGTTTCATTACTTCATCTCCTCTTAATAATTAGATATCTCAAAAGATAAAAATTTAGCATGTGATATTCCACATGCTAAACTAATGGTAAACTTTTAATCTCCGTATTCCGAAGTAAGTATAAGTTTCACCGTATCACCTATAACAATTACCTCTCCTTGTGGAGTACTTTGATTAGTAACAACTCCATCTCCTTGAAGAGTATAATTAATTCCTAAGCTTTCTAATAGTTCTATAGCTGACTCTTTAGAATATCCTATCAAATCTGGCATAACAACATTCTTATTATAATTTCCATCTCCATCAGTGTAAAGATTAATCTTTGACCCCTCTTTAACTACATATCCAGGATATGGTTTTATATCTGTTATTATAGACCCACTTCCTTCAATATTATACTCTAAATTGTTATCTTTGAGAACCTTTTTAGCTTCATCTATTGATAATCCCCTTAATTCTGGAATTACAATTTCTCTTAAAATAGAATCATTATCTTTTAGAATTTCATCATTCATGTAGTTTATTATATCATCTATCAATACCTTAGCTACCGGTGCTGTTACAACACCTGCATAGTAATCACCATTACTTGGCTCATCTATACTTACAAATACCGTAACCTTAGGATCATTGCTAGGAATCATAGCTGCCATTGATGATATATACCTTCCTGATTCATATCCTCCAGTAACAGGGTTAACCTTTTGTGCTGTACCAGTTTTCCCTCCTAAGTGATATCCTGCTATATAAGATCTATTAGATCCACCTTTATTTACCGTTCTCTCCAAGTAATCTCTTAAAACAGCTGTCATTTCCTCTGATAAAACATTTTCTTTAACAGTAGGTTCAAAAACTTCATCTACCACATCTTCACCAGTTGATGTTGTATGAGTTACAGTTTTCATTATATGCGGCTGAATAAGTGTACCACCATTGGCTAACGCATTAAAAGCAGTCATATATTGCACTGCGTTTACTGTATTTGTTTGTCCAAAAGAAATTGTAGCTAAATCTGCCTCTTTTATCGAATCTACACTTTTTATTATTCCTCTTGCCTCTCCTGGCAAATCAATGCCTGAAACTTGACCAAAACCTAATTTTTTAATATATTCAGTTAACTTTTCTTTACCTATTTTTTCACCCAACTTCATAAACCCTACGTTACATGAATTCTGCAATATCTCTGGCAAAGTCTGTTCTCCATGTCCTCCATGTTTCCAACATTTTATAGTATGTGGTCCTACCTGTAAGCTTCCTCCACAAGTGAATTTATCCGTTTCACTTACAAGCCCCTCCTCTAATGCTGTAACCATAGTCACAACCTTAAATATAGATCCTGGTTCAAAAGTATCATTAACTAAACTATTTCTCCACATTTTTTGTAGTTTTTCCGCATCAGTATTTCCAGTAAAATCAGAATACCCTTCAAATGGATTATTAGGATCAAAGTCTGGTTTATTTACCATAGCTAAAACCTCGCCATTATTTGGATCCATTACTAATATAGAAACTCTTGCTGCCTTATTATCTACTAAAGCTTTTTCTGCAGCCTTTTCTGCAAAGGCTTGGATATTTTTATCTATTGTAAGAGTAACATCCTTACCAGTTATTGGTGCCGTAAACTTAGATATAGTATATGATACATTAGCACTATTTCTATCTAGCTCTGATATTCTTATTCCTGGAACACCAGATAAATATTCATTATACTGTAACTCTACGCCAGTTAGTCCTTGTCCATCAACATTAGTACTTCCAAGAACATGAGCTAAAAACTCACCATTTGGATAATATCTCTTTGTATCTGGAGATACAATTACCCCACTAATCTCTAATGCTTTTACCTTATCCGCTGCTTCTTTCTCTATTCTTCTAACAAGATTAGCAGATCCAGCATTAGCTCCACTTGGTAACTTTGTTTCTAACTTTTCAAGCACCTTATCACTTTCTAAATCTAAGGCATTAGCAATTAACGGTGCTATATCTTTCGTTTCTAACCCTTTCTTGTTTAAGCTTTGTCTAATTGAATTAAGATCGAAGTCAACTCTATAAACATCTGCAGAAACAGCAAGTTCTTCACCATCTCTATCTAATATTCTACCTCTTCTTGCATCAATCCTAACTTCGCTTGTCCATTGTTCTTCAGCTCTCTTAGCATAATCCTCTCGCTTAACAATCATTATGTAGGCTAATCTCAGGCTAAGAATTAAAAATGTTAAAGTTATTACACTAATAACGATTGTCATTCTTTTCTTCATAACTGCACGGTCTTTGAACGTTCTTTTACTCATAATCATTCCCCCATACCCAGATGAATTAATGAATAAAAGAAAAAGCCAATATCTAATACTTAGTCTTTCTAAAGCAATTTTAACTTATAGAAAGCCTATAAAGGAATTCTATAAGTTATTCATTAATTCATCCAATTTGCTATTTTTGCTATTAGGTTTGTTTTTGTATTAGTCTCTTTTTTATCTTTTATGTGATCAAAATAATTCTTAGACATATCAATTGTTATACTGCTTGATTTATCAGGATAAGTCATGTTTAATCCATTTACAGCTACTTCATTTATATTATCAAGGGAAGATACTTTAAGTAAGTCTACTTTCATAGCTTCATTTTTAGCTAATTCAGTTTCCATTTCCACTTCCAAATTTGATAAATTCTTTTGGATTTTGTATACATAGCTATCAATACTTAAACTCGCTACACCTAAAATTGAAACAATTACTGCTGAAGATATTATTTTTACTCTGTTGTTTTTCCAGTCAAACTCTTTTTTTACTTGTTTCTTTTTCTTCTTAACCTCTTGCTCCTTTACCTTTCTTTCTGGTGCAAGTGCTGTATTTCCTCTTATATAATCATATTCTCTAACAACCATTTTATTCACATCTCCCACATATTAATTTACCCTTTTTTATATTTTCTCAATTACCCTTAATTTCGCACTTCTACTTCTTGGATTCATTTCCACTTCTTCTTTTGATGGATCTATAGCTTTTCTGCTAATAACCTTAACTTTAGCTTTTTCTCCACAAACACATATTGGGAATTCCTTTGGACATCTGCAAGATACAGCTAAATCCCTAAACTTATTTTTTACTATTCTATCTTCTAGAGAGTGGAAAGTAATAATTGCCATCCTTCCGCCTTTAGATAACTTACTAACTCCATCTTCTATAGCTCTATTTAATATTGATAGTTCGCTATTTACTTCTATTCTTATAGCTTGGAAAGTTCTCTTTGCTGGATGAGGTCCTTCTCTTCTAGCCTTTGCAGGTATAGCATTTTTTATTATTTCTACTAACTCTAAAGTAGTTTCAATATCTTTTTCTTCTCTAGCATTAACAATAAATGTTGCTACCCTTTTAGCAAATTTTTCTTCTCCATAATCTCTTATAATTCTATATAGTTCTTCTTCTGAATATGTGTTAACAACTTCATAAGCAGACAATTCATTTTCTCTATTCATTCTCATATCAAGAGGCGCATCTTTCATATAACTAAATCCTCTTTCACCAGTATCTAACTGATAAGATGAAACTCCTAAGTCCATTAGTATTCCATCTACCTCTTCTATATCTAAATCATCTAGTATCTGCTTAATATTATAAAAATTATTATGTACATATGTTACATTATTAAAGTTCTGTAATCTTAAACCTGCCGCTTTTAAAGCGTCTGTATCTTGGTCAATACCTATTAAACGTCCATTTTCTGAAAGTCTTTTAAGAATCTCTGAAGAGTGCCCAGCACCGCCAAGTGTGCCATCTACATAAATTCCATCTTCTTTAATATTTAAAGCATCCAAACATTCATTTAAAAGAACTGAAACGTGATTAAATTCCATTTTAAAAACTCCTTATATTCCTAAATCGCCCATTTTGTCAGCTATACTATCAAAGTCTATATCTGACTCATTATAGCTTTCCCATTTTTCCTTACTCCAAATCTCAACCTTATTTAAAGCACCTATAGTTACTATTTCCTTTTCAATGCCTGCATATTCTCTAAGATTTGCCGGAATTAAACCTCTTCCCTGTTTATCTGTTTCAACTTCTGTTGCCCCAGCAACAAAGAATCTTACGAAAGCTCTAGCATCTCTATTAGTAAGTGGTAAGTTTTTCAACTTTTCCTCAAATTTCTGCCATTCATCTATGGGATAAGCATAAAGACAACCATCTAACCCTTTGCTGATTATAAATTTATCTCCTAAACCCTCCCTTAATTTTGAAGGTACAATTATTCTATTTTTACTATCTAAACTATGTTGATATTCCCCTATGAACATTTTGCACCTCAGAAATTCTCTCTACATTTAACCACTTTCCACCACTTTTAACCACTTTATATATATTTTATAAAACTTTTATGTATTCTTCAAGTAGTTTTACTACTTTTTAGCTAGTTTTTTTAATTTTTAAGCTAGTAATTTCAAGGCTTCAGCACTTCTTTACATTTCTTGTAATTATTTTTAGCACTTTTAAAATTGATTTTTTATCCTTTTATCACTATTTTAAGCAAAAAAATAGTGTATATCTAATTCTTACAAATTAAATACACACTATTTAATCACTATTATACGTTGAATCTAAAGTTTACAACATCTCCATCTTTCATAACGTACTCTTTACCTTCTAATCTATATAAACCTTTTTCTTTAGCAGCCGCTTCCGAACCACACTCTATTAAATCATCATATCCAACTACTTCAGCTCTGATGAATCCTCTTTCAATATCTGAGTGAATTTTACCTGCTGCAGCTGGAGCTTTTGTTCCTTCTTTTATAGTCCAAGCTCTTACTTCTTGAACACCAGCAGTTAAATAACTTATTAGTCCTAAAAGCTTATAAGAAGCTCTTATAAGTTTATCTAGACCTGATTCTACTAAACCATACTCTTCAAGCATTTCTGCCTTTTCATCATCTTCTAATCCTGAAAGTTCTTCTTCAAGTTTAGCACAAACTACTACTACTTCTGAATTTTCATTTGCAGCATATTCTTTAACTGTCTTTACATAATCATTTTCTAGATTACCACTCATCATGTCATCTTCAGAAATATTACAAGAATATAAAACTGGCTTAGATGTAATCATAAATAAAGTTTTAATAAATGCATCTTCATCTTCTGTTACTTCTAAAGTTCTTATTGGTTTATTAGCTTCTAAATGAGCTTTAACCTTTTCCATTATCTCATACTCTGCCTTAGCTTTCTTATCTCCTGATCTCGCAAGCTTAACTCCCTTTTCCATTCTTCTCTCTAAAACTTCTAAATCAGCAAAAATAAGCTCTAAATTAATTGTTTCTATATCTCTAATTGGATCTACAGACCCTTCAACGTGAACAACATTTCCATCATCAAAACATCTTACCGCATGTACTATAGCTTCAACTTCTCTTATATGTGATAAAAACTTATTTCCAAGTCCTTCTCCTTTTGAAGCTCCTTTTACAAGTCCAGCTATATCATAAAATTCTACAGCAGTATAAACTTTTCTTTTAGTATTATACATTTTTTCAAGTACATCTAATCTTTTATCTGGAACGCTAACAACACCTACATTTGGTTCGATTGTACAAAATGGGTAGTTAGCAGATTCTGCTCCTGCTTTTGTTATAGCATTAAATAAAGTACTCTTACCTACGTTTGGTAACCCTACAATTCCTAATCTCATCTAAGTACATTCCTTTCTTCCGTATACTAATACTTTTAAAATTATACTCTACAAACATTTTTATTTCAACCATTTAAAATATACAACCATAGATAAATATAGATTAATACTATAAATTCACCCTACACTTACATTTCTATCTGTATTACACTTAAACTTTTCACTATATTATTCATATTTTTCTCTTTGCTCTATCAAATTTTCCCCTTTACGAAGTAATCCACTATGCTCCTTCACTTATAAATCTATACTGAGCCATATAAAGGTTATAATAAACTCCTCTTTTGGCTAAAAGCTCCTCATGACTTCCCATTTCACTTATTCCACCATTTTCAACCACCATTATCTTATCGCAATCTCTAATTGTAGATAATCTATGTGCGATAACAAAGGAAGTTCTTCCTTGAAGAAGTTTTTCTATTCCTTCTTGTACTAACCTTTCAGTTTCAGTGTCAATATTTGATGTAGCTTCATCTAATATTAATATTCTAGGGTTTGCAAGTAATGCTCTCGCAAAAGATACTAATTGTCTTTGACCCAAAGAAAGTCTGGATCCTCTTTCATTCACCTCTGTTTCATATCCTTTTTCCATACGCATAATAAAATCATGGGCATTTACAGCTTTAGCTGCTTCTATTACTTCCTCATCAGTTGCATTTAACCTTCCATATCTTATATTTTCCATTATTGATGTAGAAAATAAAAATGTATCTTGAAGCATTATTCCCATCTGAGATCTATATGATTCTAATTTTACCTCCTTAATGTCTTTACCATCCACTAAAATTTTACCGTTACTAGGATCATAAAATCTACTCAACAAAGATATTATTGTTGTTTTACCAGCTCCTGTAGCACCTACTAAAGCCACTCTATCACCTTTATTAACTTTAAAGTTTACTTTACTCAAAACTTCTGAACTATTATTATAAGCAAAGCTTACATCCTTAAACTCTACTTTTCCACTTATTTTACCAATGTCAATAGCTTCTGGTATATTCTCTATATCTGGTTTTATATCTAAAATATCAAATATTCTATCAGCTGCTGCAAAATTAGTTATCATTGTATTATAAAAACTCGAAAGATTTGTTATTGGTCTCCAGAACATTCCTGTATACATCGAAAACGCGATAAGCTTCCCTATTTGTATTTCTCCTGATATAACTAATCTATACCCTACAGCAAATACTATTAAAGTTCCAACACCCCATGATAATTCAACTAATGGCCAAAATAAATCATTTAATTTTATCGCTTGCAAAAAAGCATTCTTTTCCTTCCTGACCATTTCCTTATAAGTTTTTTCTGTATCCTCCTCCTTAGCAAAAGCTTGTACAACCTTCATCCCTGAAAAATTTTCATGGGTAAATCCATTTAAGTTTGATCTTTTACTCCTAAAATCATTCCATCTTTTTCTTGATTTTGTCTCAACATAAAACATAGATATAGCTAATAAAGGAAGCAAAGTCATGCATGCAACAGCAAGTTTAAAATTCATTATCATCATAGCAATGCATACACAAATTAAACTTAACCCTTCAGGTATAACCGTCTGTATACTCTGATTGAATAAATTTTTAAGAGCATTTACATCTCCAACAACTCTTGCCAATATCTTTCCTACAGGTCTTGAATCAAAAAAATCGAAAGACAAATTCTGAATATGGCTATAAAGTTCCTTTCTTATATCTAGTAATACTGTATTAGTAACTTCAGAAATCATTTTCCATCTAATTCTTGATAAAATCCATGCAAAAGCATTTAGAGAAAGAAGAATTAAACCAATAAGTAATAAACCTTTAACATTTTCATTCTCTACATGGTTATCTATAGCAATCTGAAGTAAATAAGGATTTATAATACTACACATCATTACAAATATCATAAGCAAAATTACAATAACAGTTTTAGCTTTATGAGGTTTTAAATATATAGATAACCTTCTAACTATTTCTACTTTACTTCTTTTTAACGTTTGCTCATCTTTATTAATTGAATTACTACCCATACTATATCACCTCTTTTTCCAAAAGATTAAAATCTTTAAATTGTTCACAATATACGTTATAGTAACTACCTTTTAGTCCTAACAGCTCCTCGTGAGTTCCTCTTTCTTTTATTTTTCCATCTTCAAAATATAAAATAATATCTGCATTTTTAACTGCTGAAATTCTATGAGCAATAATAAACGTTGTGCTTTTTTCTTTTCTTTTATTCAAATTGGCTAGTAACTCATATTCAGTTTCCATATCTAAAGCTGATGTGGCATCATCTAAAATCAAAATTTCCGATTTTCTGAGTAGGGCTCTAGCTATTGATATTCTTTGCTTTTGCCCTCCTGATAACCCTATGCCTCTTTCTCCAATTTCTGTATCATAACCACTAGTCAATTCTTGTATAAAATCAAAACAACACGCAGTTTTAGATGCCTCTTCAACATCTTCAATAGTGGCTCCGCCATTACTAAATTTAATATTATTAATTATAGAGTCTGAAAATAAAAATGTATCCTGCATTACAATAGACATATTCTCCCTTAGTTTTCCTAAATCGTAATCTCTTACATCTACTCCATCTATCAGAACACTACCTTTGCAAACATCATAATACCTACCTATAAGATTTAGCATTGTCGATTTACCAGACCCAGTAGTTCCCATTAAAGCTACAGTGCTTCCTGAAGGTATCTTTAAGTTTATATCCTTAAGTACAACTTCATCATTATATTTAAAACTAACATTATCAAACTGTATTTCCCCTCTTATTTTTTCAGGTTTATAGCTATTTTCCTTACTATACACTTTTGATTTTCTATCTACTATTTTAAATATTTTCTTTGCTGAAGCATTACTTCTAGATAGTAAGTCCAATAAATTTCCTAACATTCTTAAAGGCCATATTACATTTCCTATATATCCATTAAATGCAACTAACGTTCCCAAAGTCATATTTCCCTTCATTACAAATATTCCACCAAGAACAATCATTATAACTAAAGAAATATTGGTAAGAAACTCTACTGGAGGAAAGTACTTTCCTATTACCTTTGCTTGCTTTACGTTTAAGTCATAATAGCGTTTATTCATAGATAAAAATTTTAAAATCTCATGTTTCTCTCTCGTAAAAGCTTTTACAAGTCTTACCCCTGCAATATTTTCTTCTGCGGCAGTATTTATTTCAGCCGTCTTATCACTCAACTCGTCGTAGCATTTTCCAAATTCCTTTTCAAGCTTAACACCAATAAATCCTATAGGTATCATTACTACCATGCAAATTAGGGTTAACTGCCAATTTAGGTAGAATAGTATCACTACAGAAACTACAAAATATATAACATTTTCTACAAAGAGTCTAAGTCCAAATCCTATAGTATCCCATATATTATCAACATCTTCACCTATTCTAGACATAAGCTCTCCAGTATTTATATTGTCAAAATACTTAAATTCTAATTTTTGAATATGATTGAACATACTATGCTTAATATCTTCTTGAACAAAACTAGCTAACCTATCATAAATATATTCTTTTCCATATCCTAATACAGCTTTAACTATTGATATAGCAGCAAAACATATTAAAATAGGTATTATTAAAGATTCCTTACCTCCTATTATTCCTTTATCTAAAAAAATCTTTTGTAAGTATGGACTAAACAAATCTATTCCTATAATTATAAGCATTGATATTGTTCCAAATATTAAACTTCCTTTATACTTCCATACATATTGTAAAATCCTCTTCATCCATATACACCTCACTTTTAGTAAAAAATCAAGTAAATCACTAACCCTTTAAGCTAATAATTAGTTAAATAAAGCAAAAAAAAGTCATGGATAGCCATGACTTTCAATACGTAAAAATAAAAAAAATCGCGGATATACTTCGCGATCTCATTAAGTAAATTCTTACACTTAATAAACTAATTTATTAATACCTAAAGAGACAGGGTTATACTTATAAACAAATTTAATATTTATTTTTCTTATTATTTTGATGTTATTAAAGTTGAACATAATCCTACCTCCTTTTATTTTAATATATACCAATTATATATAACACTATTCTATTTGTCAATATTTTTCAAATAAGTTTTTTTCTTCTATATATTATCATGAATATTATTTAGCTTTAAGTTAAAAAATATAATGAATAATCTAAGAAGGGGTGATAATATTGATATCTTCAAAAAAAATTATAAAATTATTTATTTCATTATTATTAATAGCTTTAACACCTACCTTTACATACAATGTAAACGCTAGTATTGTACCAGAAAACTCTGAACTAAATTGGTATTTTGTACATAGAGGTAAAGATACACTACCTGAAGGTCCTAAAGAATCTGTAAATATTTTAAAGGATTATGATGCGTACTATCTAGGTGATACAGAAAGTAAAGTAATTTATTTAACCTTTGATGAAGGATATGAAAATGGCTATACTGAAAAAATATTAGACGTTTTAAAAGAGAAAGGTGTCCCTGCTGCTTTTTTTGTTGTAAAACCTTATATAACTCAAAATCCTGATATAGTTAAAAGAATGGCTGATGAGGGTCATTTAGTTTGCAATCACTCCTCTCATCACCCATCAATGGCTTCAATAACAGATCCCACAAAATTCCAAAATGAATTTACCGAAGTTGAAGATGCATATAGGGAAGTAGTTGGAACAGATATACCTAAATTTTTCAGACCTCCAATGGGTAAATATTCAATTAACTCTTTAAAAATGACTAAAGATTTAGGCTATAAAAGCATTTTTTGGAGTTTTGCATATAAAGATTGGCTAAAAGATGAACAACCATCAGAAGAATATGCTATAAAGAAAATTACAAACGGTGTTCATCCTGGTTGTATAATGTTATTACATGCAGTTTCTAAAACAAATACAAATATTTTAGGCACTGTAATAGACCAAATAAGAGCTGATGGATATGAATTTAAATCCCTAGATCAACTTCCTTAAAATAAAATATTAATATGACAAGCAAAAATCTCCTTGCAAAATAGCAAGGAGATTTTTAAAACATCAAACTCATTTTTATCTACTAAGATTTTTGCTTAGTATCTTTTTTATATATTGAGGATAATATTTAGTAAGTTCTGCATGACTCTCATAATGTTCTAAATCAAATTCACTCTCATAATTCAAGCTTCTTAATTCATCTATAAGTGGTTTTAAATCTGAATCAAAAGTCTCTTCCTTATCTGAATAATGAAGAAAAATCTTATTTCTATTCTCTTTGTTTATAATTAATACCTCTTTTAATAATTCATTTAATATTCTTATAGATTCTTGGCTACAATTTCCCATAATATACTTAAGAATTTCTGTATGCCCAGGTAAATTTAAATAATTCCCTAAGTTGTACTGCGGAGCACCAACCACAATATAAGTATCTTTTCTTCTAACTCCAAAGTAAAGCGCAGCATATCCACCTTTACTTGAACCAATATAAAATTCTTTATTAGGTCCTATTTTCTCACAAATATAATTAATTAAAGATTCCACATTTTTTTCTATAGCAAAATCTTTATCTTTTCCTAAATAGTAAGCTCCTCTTTCATCAAAGCCGAAATCATCTAAAATAAAAAGTTTATTACATTTAAATTCATCTAAAGTCTTAATGTAATTATATCTTGCCTTTTGACCAACTTTTGTACAAGCCGTAAAAACAATCAGCAAATCTTTTGATCCTTTTTTTTCTTCAAACAGGTATTTAATATTATATTTTTCACCACTATATGTACTTTGTTTGCATTTCATTAAATATTTAGTTTTCAAAAGGTCTATAGCCTTTTCAGCTTTTATTATTAAACTCATATCTTCTCTCCTAAACACTTTAGTTTAGCCTTCAAAACTCTCAACTATTTTACTTTTTCTTTCTAAAGATTCATTCAGAAGTTCTTTACATCTATCTAGAATAAAACTTACAGATTCTTTATTCTTTATACTAAAATAATTAACCTTTACATTAACTACCGCAGCTTCAATAGAACTATGTAAAAGAATAGCTGCCACAACACCATCAGATGCTAAATTCTTATTCCCATATTTTATAGCAAATTCAATATTTTCATAAAACTTTATTGCCTTTTCAGCAAGTTCTAGAGGAACATTCATAGAAACTATCGTATTTTCTAATATTTTTTCTCCTCGTATTTTTTTATCATCGTCTGTTTCCTTAGGTAGCTTATAACAATCCATCAAACTAGTAAAAGCATCTCTATCCTTATCCATATAAACTAATGCTTCTTGTATAAGAACTTTGCTTTCCTCTGAAAGCTTTATCATTTTTTCCTTTTGCTCAGAGTTAAGACTTTCAAAAGTTTTTTTATCTATAGTAAATGAATAAACCATAGAATTTAACGCTGATGCTAAAGCAGTTACTAACGCAGCAACACTTCCTCCACCCGGAGATGACAAATCACTTGCTAAATCACATATAAACTCATCTATTTTATAATTTTTAAAATTCATAGCTAAACCTCACCTTCTTCAACAATATCTTTGTATACAGATATTATCTTATCTGCAATAATATCTGGACTATACCTTTTAAAGCAATCTTCTCTTAACTTTTCTGGAACAAATTTTTCTTTATTAATAGTTATGTCTTTCATAGCACGAGCTAAACTATCAATATCATCAATATCTACTATATACCCATTGTCATGAGTTATTATATCCTCTGCTCCTCCATTAAAAGTTCCAATAACAGGGGTTCCACTTGCTAATGCTTCTATATACACCACTCCAAAAGTTTCATATCTAGATGGTAATACAAAAACATCTACCTTTCTCATCCACTTCGATACATCTTCTCTTGCTAATGCCCCTAAAAATGTTACCTTATCACTAATACCCTCTTCAAAAGCTAATGATTCTAACCATTTCCTCTGGCTACCATCTCCACCTATAACTAATTCATAGTTATCCATATTTTTAAATGCTTTACTGAAGCTTTTTATTAATGCATCAAAACCTTTTTCTCCTTCAAGAAAAGCTAAAGAAAAAAATCTAAACTTATTATCTACCTTTTTGTCTTTTAGCGGAAATTTTGAGAAATGAATTAGATTTCCAATTACTTTAATGTCATCACGGTTAGTTAATTTTTGCAGTTCCTTTTTCAATCCATTACCTACAACTATTAATTCTTTTGCGGTGTTATAAGAATCAACAATACTTGGAATATAGCTTTCTCTTATATAAGGACCTCTTTCAACAGAGGAATGTTCTGTTATAACTAAAGGAACATTAAACTTTTTCGACAAATACGCAGCACTAATACCACCCCACAATGATGATTGTGCATGAATTATATCAATTTTACCTTCTTTTTTTTCAATCTCTTTAAACAATTTTTCCATTCTTTTATTGAACACTTTAAACATTAATGGACTTTTAGGAATAAAATTATAATTCTTATATCTGTACGTTCTTAAGTTATCCTCTATAGTAAAATATAATCCACTTTTTTCTTTAACCTTATTTATTAATGTAAGTGGCCATATCTCATTATAAGCTACTGTTATTTTAACCCCTTTATTTTGTAGTGCCAATGCCTGTTCTTTAAAAAAACTGCCATGAACTTTATTTCTTTCATTTGCATACCAAGAAGGTATAAACATTATATGCATATTGTCTACCCCCTTAATATTTTATTTAATCTTTCTGAAATATTTGCCCACTCATATTCTTTTAATGGTTTCGTTAATTTATTTTCCTTAACCAACCCAATAATTTTATTTATACCTTCTATAATTTCATCTTTGTTATTATTTACAACTATACATTTATCATTATTTAACACTACATCTTTTATAGGATCATTTTCGTCTCCTAGTATTACAAATATCCTACCTTCTGCTCCAAAATAATCGTAAATCTTTGCTGGTATTTGTTTAGAGTTCTTATTTCCAAATAAAAGTAACACCTCACTATTTAACATATAAGATAAAGCTTCTTTATAAGGAATTCTCGGTGACACATTTACATTTTCTACAGATTTTAATTTACTCTCTACAGATTTGTTATCTATATTACCAAAGAATAAAATATTAAGACTGTTAAATAACTCGATATCTTTTTCTTTAATTTCATTTACAGCCTCTATAAATGGATTTACATCTCTTAATTTACTAAAAATTTCACCAGCATAAACAAAATTTACTTTAAAATTATCTATTTTCTCTGGAATTCCTAAAGCTTTAATATCTCTATAAGAATTACTATCATACCCTCTAGTAAGTATGTAAGTTTTTCCTATTGGTATATTATATGTTTTAACATAATCATCCCTATTAGCTTTAGTTACAAAAATAAATCTATCTGAAAGCTCAACTACTTTCTTTTCCCAACTTCCTTCAATACTCTTTCGTATACTTCCAATACCTTCTCTTGTAGAATCTTTAAGCCAAGGATCACTCCAATATGTAACCCATTGAATATCTTTAAATTTTTCTTTTATCTTTAAAGCACATATATGACTTGATGGTGGCTCATGCATTGAAAAAATAGCATCATAATTATTTTTCTTAACTAATTCAATCCCATACTTAGATGCCTTTCTAGCCCAATTTAAATACATATCAGGTATTGCTACTATGTTTTTTGCTCTTTTTATAGTATTTTTTATGAAATTACTATCTTTTTTAGCATTTTCATCTTCTATTTTTTTAAGAGACTTTTTAGGCATTATCTTTTCAAAAATCTTACCTCCAGATATAATATGAAGTTTAACTTTTTCATCTAACATCTTTAAAATATATTCATCATAATAAATTGAGTTTTCTGGAAAGTTAACTGTTAATAAATCAACTTCATTATCTTTGGCTAAGTTATTCAAATATTGTAACGTTTCTATAGAAGCAGAGTTATTTATTAAAGGAGAATAACAAGCAATAAATAATATCTTCATACTCTATCTAACCTCTTTTCTTACAAACTTATTAAGTACCATATCTAATATTTCTTTTAACTCTTTAACCCTTAGCACAATACATCCTGTAAAGAAGACTATACTTCCAATAGCCCCATCTATAAGTAAGACTATAAAAGGATTACTTATACCTAAGAAATTATTAACTATCTTCACTATAAATATCATAATAAATGCAGATAAAGTAATCTTAGATAAACTTTTTAACATATCACTTAAATCAATGTTTCCTATAACCTTCTTAGTGGAATAGAATAGTAAAATTGCAGTTACAGCTGATGCTATAGACGAAGCTATTGCAACACCTAACAAACCAATCTTTCTTGATAATGTAATACTTAAAGTTATATTAACTACAACTCCTATAATTCCATTTATAGTAGTTATCTTTGTTTTTTGCATAGAGAATAGTGATGAATTTAGTATATCTCGTACTCCCAAAAATGGAATTTGCATTGAATATCCTAAAAGAGCTATAGATGTTAATGTAATGGCACTAGCCCCAAACTGATTTCTTCCATAAAAGGCTGTTACTATTTCTTTATTTAATAGTATTATGGCAAAAGCAATAGGAATTAGTAATAAAGAAATTATAACTATTGATTTACATAAATATGCAAGAAACCCTTCATTATCTCCCTCATTTAATTTATTGCTCATAACAGGGTATAATACTGATACTATAGATGTAGTTATAGCAGTATTTATAAATATAATTATCTTTTGAGCATAATCTAATGCTGACATAGACCCCACATCTAAAGTAGAAGATATATTTAAGTCAACTATCATATTTAAAGAGTTAGCTCCAGCTCCAATAATTACTGGCACAACTAATATCAATACTCTTCTTATCCTCTCATCTTTTAAATTTATATGAGGAATAATTCTATAGCCTTCCTTGTAAAGTGCTGGAATTTGAACTACTACACGTAAGAAATTTCCTATTACATTGGCTATAGTTAACCCTAATATACTTATGTCCTTAAATAGAACTAAATAAATTATCATAGGTAAGTTTAAGAATAATCCTAAAATTGAAGGTAATATAAACTTTTCGCAAACCTGAAGCATAGAAAGAAAACAAACATTTACTGATAAAAATAATAAGTTAATTAAACTAATCCTCGTTAATGTAATCGCTAAATTCATTCTTTCTTGATCAAAGCCTGTTGCTACAATCTTAACTAAATCTTTTGTAAATATAAGTCCAACTACTAATAGCAATGCTGAAATAGCCGAGAGAATGCTTATTATATTATTAGAAAATTTAAACATTTCCTCCTTACCTTTTTCATACTTAACTTTACTTATCATCGGTATAAACACAGTAGATATTGCTAGCCCTATAATTGTAAATAGATTATCAGGAATTGAAACAGCTGCTTTATAAGCATCAGTATATACTCCTGCTCCAAAATTAGAAGCAACTAAAATATCTCTAACCATCCCTAAAACTCTACTAAGCAAAGTAACAATCATTACAACAAAAGTAGCTTTAAAAATTTTATTTCCTTTCATAACTTGCTCCTCTATCTTTCACAACAAGCCATAAAAACTTAGGAATACTTCCAAGCCTTTTAATTCTAAAAGGTTCTTTTATAACCCTATATGCCCATTCCATACCTATATTAATCATCCATCTTGGAGCTCTTTTTACTTTGTCACCTATTACATCAAAACTTCCACCTACACCCATAAAAATCTTCACTGGAAGGTCATTCATATACTTAACTATAAACTTTTCTTGTCTTGGGCACCCCATAGCAACAAATAACGCTAAAGGCTTTTTGTCTTTTATATCATTTATTATTTCATCTGCATTTTCAATATCAAAAAATCCATTTCTAGCCCCCACTATATTTAGCCTTGGGTATTCTATTAAAAGCTTATCTACACAAGCATCTAAACTCTCTTGTGAAGCACCTAACAAATAAACTCCCTCTTCATTTTCTTCACATCTTTTAATTATTTCCTTCATCAATTCTATCCCAGCAATTTTTTCTTTTACTGGCGTTTTTAAAATCTTTCCTGAAATCTGAGTTCCTACTCCATCTGGAATAATAAGTGCTTCATCCGACTTAAAATTTTCTAATATCTTTTTGTTTTTAAGTCCAGTATATAAAACTTCTGGATTTCCTGATATAATATGGACTTTATTATAAACAAACACCTTATCTAGACATTCTTTTTTACTTCCTGCAAAGACCTTATACCCTAAAATATCTATATATCCCTCTCTGTTTTCTATCATATAGCATTCCTCTTTAAATTACTTATTTTTTTATAACTTCCTCTATTTGTTTTACTATTTCATCTTCTGGATTAAGTTTCTTAGCTATTTCTAAATGTATCTTAGCATTCTCCTCATCACCTATATTTAAGTAACACATTATAATATTAGTGCAAATTTCTACATCTCTAGATGCTTCAAAAGCCTTTTTAAACAAATCAATAGCTTTTTGATATTCTCCAATACAAGCATAGTTAAGTCCAAGCTCTACTACTACCTCAAGAATACCACTTTCTCTTCTTATACTTTCTTCCAAATAATATATAGCCTTATCATAATTTTCTAACTTTCTAAAGGCCATCCCTAAATAATAGTAAAGTAATGGATTCTCCTCAAAATCATTAGCTAATCTTAATAGTATCTCTATTGATTTTGTTGGATTATTTTCTAATAAAGCTATTGCTTTCTCATAATCAGCAATATTATTAATGTCATCATTTAAAACTTGTATTTCTGCAGTTTCTTTTCCACCTTTATTAAAATACTCATTTAACGCTACTCTTGCAGCTTCAAACTCACCTTTTTCCTTTAATATCATAGCTTTATATAAGTAGCTTTCTGGAATCTTCAACAATCTTTCTTCTGCATATTCTATATCACCCATAAGAATTTCACTAAAAGCACTATCTTTTTCTCTTATAGCTTCACCTACTAATAAAAGCTTTTTATAAACATCTAAATCTTTTGAATATCTATAGTAACCTTTTAATAAAAGATATCCATTTAAAAGTTCATCCTTTTCTATAGCTTTACTTATTAAAGATTTTATACAATTCTCTGTATCTTTTATATAATCTAATATAAGCTCATAGTCATCATTAAATCTTAAATTTTCATCACTTCCAATTGCAATAAACATACCTTCTATAAAATAATATATTGGAAGATTTTTTATTTTTATTTCATCGTTTATATTAGAACTAATATATTCTGAACTAATTGGTAAATATAAATCTTTATTTTTAAAAGCTACATATGATGGTATTCCTATATTTTCTTTAAATCCATCTTTATTCATTTCTAAAAATAATAACTTACCTAATCTTTCTTTAATTTTTACCTTATAATCCATAAGTTACACTCCTTTAGTAAATTATTTCATTATTCATAATACAGTATTACCATAAAACTTTCAATTTAAATACTAAAATAATAAAAGCTATCGGCATACCGATAGCTTTTTCTTATATTATGCTAACTTTTCGTTTATTATTTCCATAACTTTTTCATTAAATCTTGCTAGCTTTTCTTCAGCGTTTACTAAGCTTTCACCTTTAACAGCTGAGTAAATTTTCATTTTTGGCTCAGTACCTGAAGGTCTAACAACAAATGAAGAACCATCTTCTAATATATATTTTAATACATTAGATGTAGGTAAGTTGATAACACTTTCAGTATTGTTAACTAAGTTTTCTTCCTTACTTAACTTATAGTCAAGCTTAGTAACAATTTTAACTCCATCAACTTCTGTTAATGCTGTACTTCTTAATGATTCTAAGCACTTACCAATCTTTTCTTGTCCTTCTTTACCTTGTAACTCAATTGAAATTAAATCTTCTTTAAAGAATCCAATTCTATTGTAAAGGTCTATTAACGCTTCATATAAGCTCTTTCCTTGTTCTTTGTAGTAAAGAGTCATTTCAGCTATTAACATTGATGCTATTACAGCATCTTTATCTCTTACAAATTCACCAGCTAAGTATCCATAACTTTCTTCGAAACCAAATAAATACTTCTTATCTCCAGCTTCTTGGAATTGTCTTATCTTTTCTCCAATATACTTAAATCCAGTTAAAACATCCATTATTTCAACGCCATAGTAATTTGCTATAGCTCTTGCACCTTCAGTTGTAACTATAGTTTTTATTACAACTCCATTAGAAGGTAATTTTCCTTCTTCTTTAAGTGCTGATAAGATATAATCTGTTAATAAAAGTCCTGTTTGGTTACCAGTTAAAACTTTATATTCTCCACTGTTTTCTTTTACAACAACACCAATTCTATCTGCATCTGGATCTGTTCCAAAGATTATATCTGGGTTGCTAGTTTTAGCCATTTCTAAAGCTAACTCAAAAACTTGTGGATTTTCTGGATTTGGATAAGATGCTGTTGGGAAGTTACCATCTGGCATTTCTTGTTCCTTAACAACTTCTACATTTGTGTATCCTAATTCAGATAACACTCTTCTTACTGGCATGTTACCACTACCATGTATTGGAGTGTATATAACTTTTAAATCTTGAGCTTTTTCTTTTACTAATTCAGTTCTTATTGTAAGACCTTTAACTTCTTCAATATATGCTTTGTCTACTTCTTCTCCAATATACTCTAAAAGGTTATCCTTTAAAGCATCTTCAAGAGAAATAGATTTTATATCTTCATAATTTACTATGCTATTAACTTCTCCAATTATGATTCCTGCTTTTTCATCTGTAACTTGACCACCGAATTCATCATAAACTTTATATCCATTATATATCTTTGGATTGTGTGAAGCAGTTATTACTATTCCACCTTGACAGTTTAAATGTCTTGCTGCAAATGAAAGCACTGGAGTTGGTCTTAAGCTTTCATATAAAAATACCTTTATATTATTTGCACAAAGAGTTAATGCAGCTGCTTCTGCAAATTCCTTTGACATATTT
>OGIX01000504.1_pt1 | contig 27302 bp, 29 predicted proteins | sample 1571901 | NCBI WGS metagenome assembly OGIX01 (sample SAMEA2582102, study PRJEB24529) | metagenome | biome: Human gut stool | place: China | collected 2011
AAATCTCCTTCGAAAAATATTTCATGGGCATATTGATAATTAGTTTTATAGGAATATATGTATATATTAATGAAACAAGATTATTTATTATTACAATTTGGCTTGTTCTATTATCACCAAAGCTAGCAGAAATTAATGGGATATTTGCGTATATACCATATGCTCTATACATTTTACTAATTATTAAAATATTTGAGAAAAAGTTTATAGCAAAAGAAAAAATATTCATAAATAAGTATCTAGGCTTTACAACACTTGGATTATTATTAATAAATGCAGTATCCTTAATATATAACAATTACGACACCAATATAATACTTCTTACTTTTACTTTTCTAAAGAAGTTTTCATATATAATTTTTTATATATTTTTTACTAATATGAATGTAGAAAAGAAATATATAAATATAAACATGAAATTAATTTTAGTATATTCGCTTATACAGTTTCCACTTATTATTTTTCAGTTTATTTCAAATACAAATAGAGATAATATTTCAGGATTATTCGGTAAAAGTGGGACTGGAATATTAATTCAAATTTTTTTGTATATCCTTGTATTGATTATTGTTAATAAGGAAAATTTTATTAAGATTAAAAATTTTCAATTTGTTTTTGTAAGTTTATTACTAATGTATTCTGCATTAGCTGAAGTAAAGATTGGTTTTATATTAATACCGTTAATTTATTTAATGACTATATTTTTGAAAAAAGGTTCATTTAGAACTATATTAGCGATATTAATAATAGGACTTTTAATTAGTGTATCTTATAAAAGTTTTATTGAATTCTATCCAGATCAGAATTTATTTGGAAGTAGTGAGGAATTTGTAGACTATGCAAAAAATGCCTATGGAGTAGATTCAGTTAATAGATTTGGATTTATGAATTTATTAAAAAGTACAGTATTAACTAATAAATTTAAGATATATTTTGGCACTGGACTAGGAACTACAAATCCTAGTAACATAAATGTTTTAGCAGGAGCAGTTGCAATAGAATATGATTATCTGAACCTACATTTTTTTACATTACCACTAAATATAGTTGAAAATGGAATAATTGGAACAATAATGTGGATATCAATATATATATATATACTAGCAAAAAATGTTTATATGTATTTTAAGAAAAGAACAGATAAATCAATAATTAATATTATGAGTATAATAATAACTGTAATTTTTATTATTTATAATAGTTCAATTATAAGTTCAAGTATAATAATATTAATTCTATGGCTTATATTAGTTGTTAATAATGGAATAGATGATTAAGGTATATGTTATAAATTAATTTGAAATTTTATAAAAATACAGAAAGTATAAAATTTCAATGATTTATAACATATTTTTTATGTGTGAGTATTATATTATTATCAAGGTTTATAGAGAGGTATTTATATGAAAAAAAAAGTTATGTTTTTTTTAGAACACCTTGAAGGGGGCGGGGCGGAAAAGGTAGCTGTAGATGTATTAAATAAAATTGATAAAAAAAAATATAGTATAACCTTAGTATTATTATTCGGAATGGGAGTAAATATAAAGAATTTAGATCAAGAAATAAATGTTAAAACTATTATTAAAAAGCCCTTTGGAAGAATAGGTAATAAGATAGTTTTTAATTTTATGAAATATATACCTGGGGTATTTTATAAGTTATTTATGCCTAAAGAATCTCATATTGAAATTGCTTTTTTGGAAGGATTTGCGACTAAAATAATTAGTTACTCTACAAATAAAGAAAGTAAAAAAATCGCATGGGTTCATACTGATTTATCACAGAATAGATGGACAAATTATGTGTATAAAAGAGATGAAGAAATAAGTTGCTATAGAAAATTTGATGATGTCATATTTGTATCTAAAGATGCCTACTTAGGATTTGGTAAGATATTTAATGATGATAATATAAACAAGCATATAGTATACAATCCTATTATTATTGAAAATATTATAACAAAATCTAATGAAAGAGAAATATCATATAATGAATTCACAATAGTTTCAGTAGGTAGATTAGTGAATATTAAGGGATTTGATAGATTAATTAAGGCTCATGCTAAGTTAGTTGGAAAATTTCCTCACAGGTTAGTTATTATAGGTGAAGGCGAAGAAAGAAGAAATTTAGAGCAGTTGGTAAATACACTGGGGGTTAATGGGTCAGTTGAGATTATGGGATTTATAGAAAATCCGTATCCTTACATTAAAGCTGCTAATTTATTTGTATCAGCATCTAAAACAGAAGGGTATGGGGTCGCAGTAGCAGAAGCCATCTTACTAGCAAAACCAGTGATGATAACTGATATTAGTGGAACTGTAGAAGTATTAGGAGATAAAGAAAATGGAATCGTTTGTGAGAACTCTGAGGAAGGGATAGAGAAAGGCTTAGGCTATATATTGCAGAATAAGAACTTATTGCAATACTACGAAAAAAAGAGTATAGAGAGAAGAAGTTTTTTTCAATATAATATGAGAATTAATGAGATTGAGGAAATATTTGACCAAATAAAAGGATAAGAGGTGAGTTAAAATTAATACATTAATTTTAATATCAGGGATAGTATTGGTAATAATTTTAATGATTTTATGGGAGAAAATCATTAAAGTTAATAATCTATTAAATAAAGAACTAGATATAAAAGAATATACAGATAAAAATTTTGAAGCAAATGGGATAGGATATCTTAAAATATCTCCATGTATAGGAGTTGGATATCAAAATGTTCATCCATCTTTAATATATTTTTACAAAACATGGAATGGATATAAATATTGGTTAGCAATAACTCCATATAGAAAGGAAAATGAGAGACTAGAGAACCCTTGTGTTATGTGCTCTAATGATTTAGTTAACTGGAATAAACCTAAGAGGGGGACAAACCCATTGGTATCTACAGAAGATGTGAAAATGTATCATTATAGTGATCCTCAGGTATTATTTAACAATAATAAACTTGAAATATGGTACAGGAAGAGAACCAGAGGAATCTTGGGAGATAGTGAAGTTATTTTAAGAAAATTAAGTTGTGATGGAGTGAATTGGAGTAAGGAAGAAGTATTAAATAGTTCACAAGGAACATTTAATCAGTTTATGTCACCAGTAGTTATAATTGAAGATGATAAATATTGCATTTGGGTTGTAGATTGGAAAAATAAAAAGATAAAATATTATGTAAGTAAAGATGGGACAGATTGGTGTTTTATAAGAGATATTATTATAGCTCCTATAGAAGGAAGATATGTATGGCATATGGACATTAAAAAGACTAGAAATGGATTTGAGATGTACTTTTCAGCAGCTTTAGATGAATATGATAATCAAAAGATTGCATATTGTTACTCAAAAGATAATGTAACATGGTCAATGCCAGTAATAGTTATGGAAAAGGGTAAAGAAGGAGCTTTTGATGAAGATTTTTTATATAGACCAACATTTATAGATATAGATAATAACAGATATATAATGTATTCAGCCAGGGATAAAAAAGGCAATTGGCATTGTAGTATTACTACTTGCACTGTAAATGAACCAACTAAGCTTAAGGGAATGATCATAAGATAAAAAATTTAAGGAGAAACTTTAATGATGAAGGGGAAAATTGAATTTAAGATAATCAATGAAATTAATGATTTTAAAAATTTAAAAGAAGCTTGGAGTGAATTATATAATAACCTTGAAAATAAAGAAATTTTTTATGAATGGATATGGATTGAAGAATATATAAAACATTTTAAGAATAGTAATTTTAAACTTTTTGTAGTAGTAGGTGAAGAAAATGGGGAAATAGTTACAATAGCGCCATTATATATTGAGGAAAAGAAATTTGGAATAATAAAAAAAAGAATCTTAAAATTTATTGTAGATAGAACTGCAGACTATCAATGTATATTGATTAGAAAAGATTATAACCATTATTCAGTATTAAAGAAATTATTTAAAATAATATTTGAAGATGAGAGATGGGATATGATTTCATTAAATAATATAAGTTATAGGGAAAAACAATCTATATTAATAGGTGAGGTAATAGGGCGATTTAGTGATGAGGCAATATGCTATAAAAAAGTAGAAAAAATTGCACCATATATTAATATTGGTGAGTTTGAAGAAAAAAGAAATGCAAAAAGATATAAAGAAATAGAAAGAAAAGAAAGAGTTAGTGATAAAAATGAAAATATTAATATTAACATTGATAGTAAGTGGGATAAAGATATATGGTATCAGTTAGTTGATATTCATAAAAATACTTGGAAAGACAGTATATTAAAAAATGAAGACTATGTGCAGTTCTATGAAAGTTTATTTTATAAATTATATGAGCGTGGAAAGCTAGAATTCTCTTACGTAACTTATGATAATCAGGTAATTTCAGGACATTTAGGGTTTAAATGCTGTAATAAGGTATATGGATATAATTTATATAATGATGAAAGTTGGAAAAAGTTATCTATGGGTGACATATTGATTAAGAAAGTAATAAATCACTATAAAAATAGCTATGATTTAATTGATATGCTATTAGGTGATGGAGAGTATAAGTTTTATTCTACAGATAGTGTAATTAATATTTGTGATTATACAATTATAAGAAAAAAACAGATATTATTAAGGTTAGGAAAGAAGATAAAATCATGTTTATGCAATTAGAATTCTAATTAAATTTAAAAGCAAGATATGATAAAAATGAAGGAGAAGTTATCTATGCTAATAGATAATAAAATTTATAAATTATGCAAGAAGTTTATTAAGAAGCATATTCATTGTGCATATAAATATGCAATTAATCTAGATAATTTAAATACAGATATTTCGTATGAGTTTAAACTAAAAAATCTAAATATTAATCATTTAGATTTAATAAGGAGTTTTTATCCTAGTGAGTCAGATAAAACTAAACAGGATTTACTTTTAAAAAGAATTAATGATAAAAGTAAAGATATATTTTGTGTTATTGATAATTTTGAAAATATATGTGGAATTTTTAGTCTGTCATATACTGATACCTTTATTTATGAGATGAATGAAATTATCCGTTTAAATAATGAAGAATGTTATTTATTTGATGATTATACTTTTATTGAGCATAGAAGAAGAGGAGTGCAGACATTCTCTGTTAAAGCAAGGTGTGATATGGCTAAGAAATCTGGATATAAAAAAGCTTTTGTAATAGTTGATAAGTATAATAAACCATCTAGAAAATCTATGGAGAATGCAGGATTTAAGTGTGAGGAGAAATATTATTTTATAACAGTTAAAAATTTTAGAAAATTGCTAATAAGATTATTAGTATAAAGATTTAATTAAAGGGACTGCTGAAGCAGTTCCTTTAATTATTATGTTTTAAATAATTGTTTATAAGTAAATGGAATTATTTGTGACAATATAGAACATTAAATATTAATATGAATAATATGGTAGAGAATAGAGGTTTTTTGAAATATTATTCATATTATATGGTGATAAAATGAAAATTGCGATGATTGGTCAAAAGGGAATTCCGTCAAGAGCTGGAGGCGTGGAAGTTCATGTGGAAGAAATTGCAGCTGGTTTATGTGAAAAAGATGTACAGGTTGATGTTTATGCAAGAAAGTCATATTGTGATGAAATAAATGATAAATATAGAGGAATTAATATAAAGTATATTCCTTCGATTAACACTAAATCATTAGATGCAATAACGTATACATTTTTAGCCACAATATATGCTTTATTTTTAGGTTATGATGTAATACATTATCATGCATTAGGTCCATCAAGTATGGCTTGGTTACCGAGGTTATTTGGCATAAAAGTAGTTTGTACAGTACATGGATTAGACTGGCAAAGAGAAAAATGGGGCGTATTTGGAAAGTTATATCTTAAATTTGGAGAATTTATAATTGCGAAATTTGCTAATGAAATTATTGTATTAACGAATTCTATGAAAAAGCATTTTAAAGAAAAATGGAACAGAGACAGCACTGTCATTTCAAATGGAGTTTATATAGAAAAAAATATTGCTGCGGATATTATTACAGATAAGTATCAGCTAACTAAAGACTCATATATACTATTTTTAGCGAGGTTAGTGCCTGAAAAAGGAGCGCATTATTTGATTAATGCATATAAAAAGTTAAAGACAGATAAGAAGTTGGTTATAGTAGGAGGATCTAGTTATACAAATGATTATGTGAACAGTTTATATAAATTAGCAGGTTCAGATAATAATATAATTTTTACAGGTTTTGTAAAAGGTAAGGAATTAGAGGAGTTATATAGTAATGCTTATGTCTATGTATTGCCTTCAGAAATAGAAGGATTGCCAATAAGCTTACTAGAAGCTTTAAGTTATGGAAATTGCTGTATAGCAAGTGATATAGATGAGATTTGTGAAACTATGAAGGAATATGGACTGTATTTCAAAAAAGGTTCGGATGAGATGTTAAGTAAGGTATTATATGAAATCCTAGACAATAAGGGGTTAGTTGCTAGATATAAGGATTCGAGCAAAGGTTTTGTTTTAAGTGAGTATAATTGGAAAGATAAGGTAGTAGATACTTTAGAAGTTTATAATAAGTGCGTGAATATAGATAAAAAAAAATAGTAAAATAGAGTGCCATAAAATCTTTGATAGTAGAGCTTTAGGCACTCTTTTTAAAATAATTTTATATTAATGGAGGCTGAATATGAATATTAAAGTAACCGTTTTTACACCTACATTTAATAGAGGAAATGTTTTATATAGAGTTTTTGAGAGCTTATGTGCACAGACATTTAAAGATTTTGAATGGATTATAATAGATGATGGGTCAAATGATAATACAAAAGAATTAGTAAATTCGTATATTTTACAAAATAACTTTCCCATTGTATATAGATATCAAGAAAATTCAGGAAAGCATATTGCTATGAATAGAGCTGTAGAAATAGCAAGAGGAGAGTTATTTGTTATCGCAGATTCAGATGATAGATTTTTACCTGAGGCATTAGAGATTTTAGTTAATGAATGGGAAAAAATAGCTATTAACAAAAGAGCAGGATTTAAAGGAGTAACATGTAGATGTTTAGATGTATATAGCAATGAACCTATTGGAAAGAAGTTTATAAAAGATCCTTTAGAATCAAATGATTTAGAAATTATTTTCAAGTATAAATGTAAATATGATATGTGGGGAATATTGAACAAAAGTGTTTTAAAAGAGTATCCATTTCCAGAGGTTAAGGGATTAAGATTTTTTCCAGAAGCAATTATATGGCAGAAGATAGCGAGAAAGTACAAAACAATATATATAAATAAACCACTCTTATATTATTATAAGGATCAATCTAATGCGACTACTGCCTCTAATAACAAAAGAGAGAAGGAGAATATTTATCTATGGAAACACTATATTAATGATGTTTTTGATTATTTTATATATGACATTATATTATTTCTAAAGTCTTTTATTGGATTAACTAGGGATGGGTTAGTATTAAAGATGAGTTATAAAAGTATTATAAGAGAATGTAATGGAGTTGGAAGAAAGTTTTTATGCATAATTTTTATTCCAGCAGGAACCATATTATATTTCATAAAAAAGATTTTATATAAAACAAAAGTAATGCTAAGTAAATAAAAAACAATATTAGAGGTATATGGTGAGTTAGTCAAAAGTAGCAATATGTAACAAAAAAAAAAAGTATGAATATTATGTATTAGCAGATAGAAGGACATATTTTTACTAAGGAGAAGAAAAAGATGAAAAAAAAGAGATGGAATTACGATGTTATAAAGAGAATTATAGATATTACTATAAGTGGACTAGCTCTTATTATTTTAATACCTTTATTTTTAGTAGTTGCAATATTAATAAAAGTAGAAAGTGCAGGAAGAGTGATTTTTCCCCAAGACAGAGTTGGAAAAGATGGAGAAATCTTCAGGATGTATAAGTTTAGGTCTATGGTAGCTAATGCTGAAGAATTAAAAAGAAAACTAATACTAGAAAATGAAGCTACAGGGCCAATGTTTAAAATAAAGAATGACCCAAGAATAACGACAATAGGTAGATTCTTAAGACGGACATCTATAGATGAGCTACCACAATTATTTAATGTCTTAAAGGGGGATATGTCTTTAGTTGGACCAAGACCATCTTTACCTGAAGAAGTTGAGAAGTTTGATCTATGGATGTTACGAAGGTTAGATGTAAAACCTGGATTGACATGTTATTGGCAGGTAATGGGAAGAAATAGTATTGGGTTTGAGGAATGGATGAAACTTGATGTTAAATATGTAAATGAAAGAACATTATGGATAGATATAAAACTAATATTTAAGACATTTTCTGTACTTTTGGGAGATAATAATGCTTATTAAAGAAAGAGATATTATGAAAGAGTACACTTTGCTAGTAGAGAGCTTACAATGAAAAAATTATTAGCTTAGGAGGAAGCAATGGGAAATAGAATAAAAAAAGCAGTAATACCTGCAGCTGGGTTAGGTACTAGATTTTTACCAGCAACAAAAGCTCAGCCAAAAGAAATGCTACCCATAGTAGATAAACCTACACTTCAATATATTATAGAAGAATGTGTTGAATCAGGTATAGAAGAAATCATAATAATAACAGGGAGAAATAAGAAAAGTATAGAAGACCATTTTGATAAATCAGTAGAGCTAGAGCTTGAACTAGCTAGAACTGGTAAAGATGATTTGTTAACAATGGTTCATAATATATCTAATATGGCTAACATTTACTATATAAGACAGAAAGAGCCTAAAGGATTGGGACATGCTATATATTGTGCAAGAGCTTTTATTGGAAATGAACCTTTTGCAGTACTTTTGGGAGATGATGTGGTATATAGTGATGATAAGCCTTGTATAAAACAATTGATTGACTGTTTTGATAAGTACAATAAGACTATTTTAGGTGTTCAAAAAGTGCCAGCTAATGAAGTTTTTAAATATGGAATTATAAGTGGTAAAAAAATTGATAAAGAGGTATATATGGTAAATGACATGGTCGAAAAACCGGATATTAACAGATCACCATCTAATATGGCGATATTAGGAAGGTATATAATAACACCAGAGATTTTTAACATTCTTCAAAATACTAAACCTGGAAAAGGTGGAGAGATACAGTTAACAGATGCTTTATCGATATTAAGAGAAAAAGAAGGGTTATATGCTTATAATTTTATAGGAGAAAGATATGATATAGGTGATAAATTAGGATTTCTACAAGCAACAGTAGAGTATGCTTTAAGAAATCCTGAGTTGAAAGAAGGATTCCTAAAGTTTCTATTATCTATAAATAAGTAATTTAAAGGCAATATTTGTACCTAGTGAATAATTATAAGATTTTACTTAATCACTAGGTATTTTTATTAATAGAATCATACAAGTATAGAAATAAAAATAATATGTAATTGTAAATAGAATTATTAGTTAGAAAAGTAAAAAACATTTTAAAAAGTTATGAGGATAAAATCAAATGAGAACAGAGAGTTCAATAAAAAACATCACAACAGGAATACTATTGCAAATAGTAACAGTAGTTTTTGGATTTATTGCAAGAAAAGTTTTTGTAAGCTACATGGGAATAGAGTTGCTTGGAATAAATGGTTTATTATCTAATGTAATATCAATGTTGAGTTTAGTAGAGTTAGGTGTTGGAACTGCTATATTTTATAGTTTATATAAACCTTTAGCAGAAAAAGATTACAATCAAGTTCATGCAATAATGAATCTTTATGAAAAATTATATAGATATATTGCAATTGCTGTACTAATTTTAGGTGTATTAATAACTCCATTCTTAAAATATTTTGTTAATACAACTATTTCTATGTCCTATGTTAAGTTAATTTATTTTATTTTTGTAATTGATTCAGCTTTATCATATATATTAACTTATCGTAGAAATATATTATTAGCAGATCAAAAGATGCATATTTTTAATAGACTTTCTGTATTATATTCAATCGGATGCAGTATAGCACAGATAGCAATAATAATAATAACAAAGAATTATGTATTATATTTAGTCATAAAAATAGTATTAGTATTAATTCAAAACTTACAAATTTATAGAATAACTAATAAAAAATATCCATATTTAAATGAAACATTGAAAGAGCCTTTAAAAAAAGAAATTAAGAATGATATTATCAAAAATACTAAAGCACTCTTGGTAATTAATATAGCAGCTTACTTTGTTTTTGGTACTGACAATATACTGTTGTCTTATTTCTTAGGGGTAAGTATTGTAGGGATATATTCCAATTATAGTATTATAGTAAGTACTATAGAAGGATTAATTTCGCGGATATTTCAGGGTATACAAGCTAGTTTTGGGAATTTTTTATTAGAAGAATCATTAGATAAAGCATATGAAATATTTAATGTATTATATTTTGTAAATTTTTGTATATCTACTTTTTGCTCAGTTTCATTAATTGTGTTATTAAATCCTTTTATAGAGATAGTGTTTGGTGAAGATATGTTATTTTCAATAGTGACGATATTTTTTATTGTATATAACTTTTATATAAAAAGTATGACAAGTTCAGTTGAAGTTGTAAAAAATGGTGCAGGATTATATAGTCCATATCCATTTGCGAAATATTGGTCTATTGTTGAAGGTGTATTAAATTTAGTTGCATCAATAATACTAGTGAAGTATTTTAAGTTAGGTGCACTGGGAGTATTTGCAGGAACGACAATTAGTAGGCTTGTAACTTTAATTATAGATCCATTTAACGTACATCGTTATATATTTAAAACATCTATAAAAAATTATTTTTTTAAATATATAGGGTACACATCTATTTTATTTGTAATTACTGGATTAGTAATCTTTATAACTAAAGTTATAGCATTTAATAATTTATTTGTAGAGTTCATCTTTAAAGGAATTTGCTGTATTATAATTCCAAATACAATAATTTTATTACTATTTTTTAGAAGCAAAGAGTTTAAGTATCTTATCGGTAAGTTTAATATACAAAACAAATTATTGAAAAAATTTAATAGATAATCATGTTGCCCTATTATGTATAATTTTGGTAAAGGTCAAAAATCTACATAATAGGGTATTTTATATGAAAATGTAACAACTTAATTTATGATACATATAGTATATATGAGACTATGTACTTTAATAATAATATATTTATATGTAAATAAGTAACTATAGGAAATGTGCAGATTAGACCTTACTTAAGATGAGAGGAGAAAAGAGATGAAAGGAATAATTTTAGCAGGTGGTTCGGGAACAAGACTTTTTCCTATCACAAAAGCAATATCAAAGCAAATGGTTCCAATATATGATAAACCAATGATTTATTATCCTTTATCTGTACTAATGTTAGCGGGAATTAAGGAAATATTAATTATTTCAACAGAAAGAGATATAGGTTATTTTAAAAAGTTGTTTAAAGATTCTTTAGAGATAGGTTTAACTATAGAATATGCGATACAGAAAACGCCTAATGGGCTGGCAGATGCATTTATAATTGGGGAAGAGTTTATTGGAGATGATACTGTAGCTATGATTTTAGGCGATAATATTTTCTATGGACAAAATTTAACTGATTATTTATTAGATGCAGCAAGTTTAAAAGATGGAGCAGTAATATTTGGATATTACATTCAGGATCCGAGAGAATTTGGAGTTATCGAGTTTGATGAAGATAATAAGGCAATTTCAATAGAGGAAAAACCGGCAAGACCAAAATCAAAGTACGCTGTTCCAGGGCTATATTTCTATGATAATTCAGTTATAAAAAAGGCAAAAGAATTAAAGCCTTCACCAAGAGGAGAGTTAGAAATAACAGATTTAAATAGATTGTATATGGATGAGAGTAAGTTAAAAGTAATAAGATTAGGGCGAGGAATGGTTTGGTTAGATACAGGAACGCATAGTTCAATGTTGAAAGCAGCCAATTTCGTGGAAGTAATACAAGATACACATGGAATATATATAGCATGCTTAGAGGAAATAGCTTATAGGCAGGGGTGGATTACAGCAGAAAAGTTAGGGCAATTAGCTAAACCATTGATGAAAACAGGGTATGGTAAATATCTTATAAGTATTATTGAAGAGTAGATATAGGGTAAATCTAGTAAGTAATATTATTAAATAATAATAGCATATTTAGACGAAAAGGTGATGGGATGGATAATATATTATTTAGTGTAATAATTCTTTCTTATAAAAATCTTCAGTATATAGAAGATACAATAAAATCAGTAATAGATCAAGATTACAAAGATATTGAGCTAATTATAGCAGATGATTGTAGTGATGGTATAGATTTAAACAAATTTAAGAAGTATATTGATATAAATAATAATGGAAATATAAAGAACGTTATTATTTATAAAAATAAAATGAACTTAGGAATTGTAAAAAATATTAATAAAGCATTATTAGTAGCAAATGGTAACTATATTAAGATTATAGATTCAGATGATTATTTTTACTCAAAAAATGTTTTATCAAATGTGGCAGATTATTTTAATAATAATGACAGTATTATTATTACTACGAAGTTTTTACAGTGTGATATTAACATGAAGCCCTTAGTTAATGCAGAAAATATTATGGATTCTCTTAAATCTAAACTAATAGAAGGTAATGATTCTAAAAAGTTTTATAATAAATTATGTGCTGAAGGTACTTTAATAGATCCAGGTGTGTTTTTTAAAAAAGATTTTTTTGAGCAATACGGTATGTTAGATGAAAGGTATATTCATTTGAATGATTTACCATTATGGCTTAGAGTAACTAGAAATGGATGCAAAATGGATTTTTTTAATATAGTAAGTATCAAGTATAGGGTAGGTAGTGGAATTAGCAATCAAGATAAAAAAGACACTGTACTAATTGACGATATAATTAGATGTTACAATGAAGAGATATTTAAATATAAAAAGCAGTTAGATTATTATAGCTATAAGAAAGCAAGATATATTTATATTAAAAGTTTCGAATTAAATAATTATTCTATAATAAAAAAAATATCATTTCTGATTGGAAATTTAGATATTATCTTCATTAAGATAAAGAATAAAATATTAAGAAGTATAAAAGATTAAATTCTTTAATAAGGTAGAGAAATAAAATGTATAATGTTGCTTTAATTAAATTTAAGAATATTTCAAGTGAATGTGGACATTTAATTCCCATTGAAGGAAAGATAGATATTCCATATGAAATAAAGAGAATTTTTTATATATATGGAGTACCTAAGGATAAAAAAAGGGGCAATCATAGTCATAGAAGCCTTTATGAAATATTGATATGCTTAAAGGGCTCTTTAAAGGTAAAAGTACAAAATGGTAGAGAAGAAGAAGTATATGTATTGAATAATGAGTATGAAGGATTGATGATAGGACCTTGGATTTGGAATGAAATGTTTGATTACTCTGATGATTGTGTATTATTAGTTCTTTGTTCAGATAAATATGATGAGTCTGAATATTTAAGAGATTATGATGTTTTTCTAAAAGAAGTCAATGAGATTTACAAGGAGAATAAATTATGTTAGTACCATTTACAAGCTTTAAAGTAATGCATGGTGGGATTAGAGATGAATTAATAAATGGATTTGAGTCGGTATTAGATTCACAGTGGTTTATTATGGGGGAACAATTGAAGAGGTTTGAAGAAGAGTATGCAAAATTCTGCGGTACGAAATATTGTGTAGGAGTAGCTTCAGGATTAGATGCATTAAGGATTATATTGATGGCTTATGGAATAAAAGAAGGTGATGAAGTTATTGTTCCATCAAACACATATATTGCAACAGCTTTAGCAGTGAGTTTTGTAGGAGCAAAACCTATTTTTATTGAACCGGATATAAAAACATTAAATATGGATAGCAAATTGATTGAAGAAAAAATAACTTTAAGAACTAAAGCAATAATAGTAGTGCATCTATATGGCAGAGTTGTTAATATGGATGATATTATAAAAATAGCTGACAAATATAATCTAAAAGTTATAGAAGATGCTGCTCAAGCTCACGGGGGGTATTTTAAAGAAAATAGAGTCGGAAATCTAGGTGATGTTGCTGCTTTTAGTTTTTATCCAGGAAAAAATTTAGGGGCTTTGGGTGATGGTGGTGCAATTACCACAAATGATAAAGATGTTGCTAATAAAGCATACTCAATAAGAAATTATGGATCAAATAAAAAATACTATAATGAAATAAAAGGATTAAACTCAAGATTAGATGAGATTCAAGCTGCATTGTTATTAGTGAAATTATCAAAATTAGATATATGGACAAAGGAAAGAAGAGAAATTGCTGAGAAATATTATAATGGTATACAAAATAATAGAATAAAATTACCACTAAAAGCTAAAAATGATGAAAATGTATATCACATTTTTCCTGTTTTTTGTGATGAGAGAGATAGATTGAAAGATTATTTAATATCAAATGGAATTGAAACATTAATACACTATCCAATACCAATACATCTACAAAAGGCATATAGTGAATTAAAGTATAAAGTTGGAGATTTTAAAATTGCAGAGACTATATCAAGAGAGGAGTTAAGTATTCCATTATTTATTGGTATGAAAGATGAAGAAATAGAATATGTGATAGAAATATTAAATAAATTTAGATGATATGTTTTATATTTATCATCAATTAGTAAGAGGGACAATTAATTATGAAAACCTATTTAGTAACAGGTGGAGCTGGTTTTATTGGCTCTAACTTCATTTTATTTATGTTAAAGAAATATAGTGATATTAAAATTATAAATTTAGATAAATTAACTTATGCGGGAAATTTGGATAACCTTAAATCTGTTGAGAATGATGAAAGATATATCTTTATAAAAGGTGATATATGTAATAAAAGATTGATTAAAGAAATTTTTAAAAAGTACACTATAGATTATATTGTTCATTTTGCAGCAGAATCCCATGTTGATAGAAGTATCAATAATCCAGAGGTTTTTGTAAAAACTAATGTGCTTGGAACAGTAACAGTATTAAATGCTGCAAAGGAAGTATGGGAAAAAGATGGAAGGTGGAAAGAGGGAGTAAAATTTGTTCATATTTCAACTGATGAAGTTTATGGATCTCTTGGAGATATAGGATATTTTACTGAAGATACCAATTTAGACCCGCATAGTCCTTATTCTGCAAGTAAAGCTAGTGCTGATTTGATAGTTAAATCATATTATGACACTTATAAGATGCCTGTAAATATTACTAGATGTTCTAATAACTATGGACCGTTTCAATTTCCAGAAAAATTGATTCCATTGATAATTAACAATTGTATTGAGAAAGAAGAATTGCCTATATATGGGGATGGATTAAATGTTAGGGATTGGATATATGTTGAAGATCATGTAAGAGCTATAGATATGGTTATAAATTCAGGCAGAATAGGAGAAGTTTATAATATTGGTGGAAGAAATGAAAGAACTAATATTGATATCGTAAAAAGTATTATAGATTATTTCAAGAAAAATGTTGATTATACCATTGATGAAAGTTTAATAAAATTCATAGAAGATAGAAAAGGTCATGATAGGAGATATGGAATTGATTCTACCAAGATAAATGAAGAGCTAGGTTGGTATCCTAAAATGGATTTTTATGTTGGAATGAAGAAAACTATACAATGGTATTTAAATAATCAGGATTGGATTAATAATATAAAGTTAGGGGAATATAAAAAGTATTATAATAAAATGTATAAATAATATAATTGGCTGTTGTTATCTCAACAGCCAATTATATTATTTTAAATGCAGATTAATAACTTAGAAGATTATACCTCGAGTTGGTTTGATTTTTTTATTTGATGGCAAATTAGAGGACATACTAGTCTTATCGTTTTGATCTTGTGGATTAATATAGTTATTATTATCTTTATTTGTAATGGATAGGACATCAGAATTTATATCTATTATTCTTTCTCTTTCTGAGTGAAGTGATAAATTATATGAGTTTAGGATATTACTAGTGCTAGTTAACTCTTCTTTAGCAGGGGCATTCATTAATCCTATTATTATTTTAGAGAGGCTGGGGCTAATATTACCTGATATAATCTTAAATGTAGCTTCTATATGCAAAAACCTTCCAGGTAAAATACTTTTTAAGGAACTGTTATTAGAGATTAGCTTCCAGTTTGACCAATTTATTTTATCTATTGAAGTTCTTACTTTTACAGTAATTAATGTTCCAGTAGGTTCTTCAGAATCCCAAGATATTTTTTCCCATAGGGTATTAATAGATTTACTATCATATATAACAGTCCATCTACCAATTTTGTTTGTAATTGTTCTTGATATAATACCTGTCATGTCAGAATAAGCATTATGACCATCACTGTTTGGTATATCCTTAACTAGGTTTATAGTGTTTGCTAAAGAATCAATCATATATATTTTTTCATCAGTCAGACCACAAACCCATATATTGCCCATATTGTCAACAGATAATGCTGTAGGATTTTTAGCAGCTGGAATACTTATAATAAAATTACCATTATTAGAATAACGTGCAACTGTATTATTTCCACTATTAGCAATCCACACATCTCCATCAGATGTGCAAGTTATTCCCCTACTGTTATTAAGATTCTTACTATCAGAATATACCCAATCTAAATTATTATTTATTATATTAAGTCTTGCAAGTTTATTTGAAGTCCAGCCAGATATAAATAAATGATCAAACTTATCAAGAGCTAAACAATAAGGCGTTAATTCTTGTAGATTAGATATTTTAGAAACTACAATTTCTTTATTGGTATCAATTTTTATGAGGTTTTTTTCTTCTGAAGGACCACTAGATGACCAGAGAAAGCCGTATTTATCTACTACAGCACCATAAGGATGATGATTCCAATCATTTAGGTCAATAACAGATAAAATTGAACCAGTAATACAGTCTATTTTGTAGTATTTTTTTAAGTCATAAGCTCCAACCCATAGATTATTATTTTTATCTATTGCAAGTGCTCTTGGAAAGATAGAGTTACTATATTCTTTAGAATAAGTACCAGGAATATAAGCACCAGGATTATCTCCGAATAATAGTATTTCTTTTAATACACATTCATCTTCTCCCCAAGGTAAAACTTCATTATCATCAATAATACCATTGTTATTTAAATCTATGCAGGTATCGCAAATGCCGTTTTTATTTCTATCTTCAAATTGTAAATTTTCCTTAGAACCTATCTTGACAATTGTTCCTAATCCACGATTAGCAACCCAACAATTACCATCAAGATCTATAGCTGTCCTGGATGGACCATTATATAATGTTGCTTTATTTTTTGATGGCCATACAATATAACGGGCTATCTCTTCTCCAGTTAATGAATTAATTTTAGAAACAGTTCCATTATTATTTGGAATCCATATAAATGGAAAAGTTATATCTTTATTTAATAGATGTAGTTTATTTTCGGAATTTGAATAGTTTAGTTCAGGTGATAGTATACCTTCACTAAAATCATCTAAAGATGTATATATTTTTCTTATCAACATGGTGTTATCTCCTTTTTAAACATAAGATTACAAAATATCCATAATACAATATATGATGTAAGAATATTATTGTTCTATTAAGAGACTAAATAAGAACAAGAGTAATGCAATAGAAGTGAATGTTGAAATAGAATATTAATTATCAAAAATATATACCTTTTGGATGAAGTAATATTATTTTCTAAAATATTATATATTCTTTGAAAAAGTAACATTTATTGTTGATATTAATATTATATTAGAGAGAATAAAAAAAGATATATTATATTAGAGAGAATAAAAAAGATATATATTATTTGGAGGAATATAATGTCATATGCATTAAAGTTTGTGGAAGTAGACTTAAGTAATGAGGCAATAAAAGAAAGATCTGAAGTTCAAATACAAGATATTATTATTAAAGATGTGGAAGATATAATTATACATGGAAAGGTTTATGACGATAATAACAATCCTGTTGAGAATGCTGTAGTAAAAGTTTTTTATACAAATGATAATGGGAATGAAGTAGGATACTGTCATGTATTTACAGATAGTGATGGAGAGTATATGGTCAATTTACCTTATGAAATATTTAATGAAAAGAAGATCAAGGTCAAAGCAGTTAAAACTAATAAGATAATGGATGAGCAGTTTTAACGGGAGTATATAAGAAACCCATAATAAGAATAAAAGTAGGCTTATTATGGGATTTTCTCATAAATAAATTTAAATTATTAAAATTAGGGAAGAGGTGAAAAAGTGGGCGAAAAGATATTACTTGAACCGATTTATCTAGAATTAAGTAAACAACATATTATTAAGATAAGAAGAGATAAATATAGATATAGTAGAGAAATTAATATTTATGGGAAAATTTTCTGCAACAATATACCTGTTAAAGGGGCTATTGTAGTTCTATTTCGTATATTAGAAAATAAAAAGATACCATTAAAACGATGCATTACAGACCAAAAGGGCAATTATTCTTTTAGATTTAATAATTATAGCTATAGAGATGAAGTAATAGGAATAACAAGTTTTAATGGATGGAGAAAAATAAACAATAAAAGAAATATACGTACTAAAAAATGCAATATAGAAGTAAATCCAGTAAAAGATGTAATATTATACGGAAAAATTATTGATAGTTATGGATATCCTATTGAAGGCGCTATAGTAGTTGCTTTTTATGAGGATGCAAATGAAATGCAGGCAATATGTCATACATTTAGCGATATAGATGGAATTTATGTATTAAATATAAAGTATGAGCTATATAAAGATAAAAAGATAATAGTAAAAAGTGTTAACGCAAGTTATTCTACAATAGTGGATTATAAAAGTGAAGTTCATAAAGGAAGAGAATATGAGGACTAATAAATGGACAGTGTTAATATATGCTAATGGAAATAATGAATTAGAACCTGAAATAACTAAGGCTATTGAAAATCTTAAGATGGAGCATATAAATGATAATTTTAATATAGTAATACAATTGGCAAGGGCTAATGAAGAGTTAGTTCAAAAATTAAGAGGACCTATATATATCAATCAGAAGGAAAGATGGAGTGGAGTAAGAAGATACCTTATTAATAATCATGGAATTTATGAAGTAGAAGTTTTAGAAAATGTAAATATGGCTGATTCCCAAACTCTTTATAGTTTTCTTTTATGGGGAATAAATAATTATCCATCAGATTATATAATGATAGTACTATCAGGACATGGGGCAGGGTTTATTGGAGCTATGACAGATTTTACCAAGGAAAGACCTTATTTAATGAGCTTAGATTCGCTAGTAAATGTATTTTACAATTTATATAAAACAACAAAGAAAAAAGTTGAGGTATTACTTTTAGATAGTTGCTATATGAATTTAATAGAGGTTTGGCACGAATTTGCTAATATTACTTTTAATCCAATTAAGTATTTAGTGATAGCATCAGAGAATGTAAATATTGATGGGATTTCTTATACAATTTTTATTAGGCACTTACAACAAAAAGTAAAAAATGTTAAAAATACTAAAGCAGTATTAATTGATGTTATAAAAGAGTTTAATGAAAGTGATAAAATAGAAGAAAATTTGATACTAGTTAGTTTGGAAAAAAATAAATTTGAAGAATTAAAGAGTTGTTTTGATAATATCGCTAAAATTATTATAGAGAATAATATAAATATTGAAAAACTATTAAAAAAAGAGTTAAGCTATAAAAAAATAAATCCATTTATTAATATAATGTATTTATGCAATATAATTAATTCACAGTTAGGGTATACACCTAGTGAAAGTAATCATATGTTAGAAATAGTTAAAGATATAGTTGTATACCCTAGTATAGAAGTATTATCTAATGATGTTAATAATGGACCAGCCATATATATGCCAGACAGTCTAGGTGAATTAGATGAATTTAGGCAATGTTATAAAAAACTATTATTTTTATTTAATAATAATTGGATAGTTGTTTTAGATAAAAATGAAAAAGTAGTTGAAAAGGAAAGTGAATATATTAAAAATCATAATATATTAGAACAGCCTATTGTTTTAAAGAACAAATATGTAATTTCATCTATCTTAGAACAAAGTAGTTATATATCTGTTGAAGAAGCTATTGACATATTAAAAAAGCTAGGATGGTATTGATGTTAAAAAATGAGTTTCAAGTAATACGTATTTATTATAATATAAGAGACTATTAAAAATAGTCTCTTAAAATTTTGCTCAAAGATATACAAATTAATACACCTACAGCAATCTACAGGATCAATTTGTTGGAAATTTGTATTTGTAGACTACTTATAGTTAATGTGAAGTTATGTAATGTTTTACCTAATAAGACTATTGCAGTAGGGATATTAGTATTTCAGGATAGTGTTTTAAAAGGTTTTAAGGCAAGAAAAGTATATATAGGAGAAAAAAGTAAAATGATGTTTTAAAATATTAATTGAGGCATGTTTACATTTGTTTTACCAGAAGAAAATATTTGTGATACAACAGATGTAGAGATGGAAATTGTCACTCATTATACAGATTTGGAGAAAATATGCTATAATAGAAAAGTTAATATATGTAATTATAATAGTAGATTTATGAAATATTATTATTAATTATAATTATCTATATAAGAAAAGTAGATAGTTAATGGAGAAATAAACGATGAAAAAATGGACTATAAAAGAAGTACAAGATGAGATTGATAAGATAGGGTTAATTTTAGATTATCCTTGTAATTTAAAGATTGAAATTTCCAATAGAGCTACAAAGAGAATGGGTGCTTTTTTTTATAAAAAAGAAAAAGACACAATAAAGCCTTTAAAATTTGTATTTGCGAAAAGATTACTTGATGGTAATTTTCCAGAAGAAGTAGTAAAAGAAGTTATAATACATGAATATCTACATTATTATTGTGATACAAAAACAGGGATAAGTAATGGACACAACAAGTTTTTTAAATCCATGTGTTTAAAATGTAGCATAACCAATAAAGCAACATTTAATTATAAGATTATGAATGAAGATATATCTCAAAAGAACATTAAAATATATAACATTTACTGCAGAAAATGCGGAAAATTAGTATGTGTACATAAGAGAAGAGATGCAGCAGAAAGAAAGGTAAAAGGATATGTTTCTAAGTGCTGTAATTATAGATTAGAGTATAAATTAAATAATATATAATAAAGACTTGCTTAATAGTTGTAGTATTTTATATTTTGTATTATTATAATACCATTAATTAAACTAAAGGAGAAAAAGAATGGATAAAGAAAATTTAGAACAAGAAGAAAAGCAAATAATGACTTTTTTAGATGAAGAAGGGAATAAAGTAGAATTTGAAGCTATTGCAAGAATATTTTTAGAAGAACAAGAATATCTATTGTTAGCTCCAGCTGATGATGAAGAGTCAGAAGATGTTTATGTTTTTAGAATTGATGATGTAGATGGAAAAGAAGAACTAAATCTTGTAGAAGATGATAAGGAGTTTTTAGCAGTCAAAAAAGAATATAAGAAATTACTTTATTAATTTGGAGGGTTCAAATGAAAGTTAATGAAATAGTTAAATTTTTAAATGAAAATGAACTTGGGGATGTAGAAGTATTAAAATCAGAAAAAGATTTATTATTAGTTAATTTCTATTTTGATTTAGACCAAGATTTATTAGAAGCAGCAAAAGCATATGCTAATGAAGAGTGTAAAGATGAATCAAGTGATGAGTGGGAAAAAGAATATTATTTACCATACTTATATGATTTTTGTAACGATGAAGTCTTATCTATAGTTGAAGATATAACCGAAGATCTTAATATTGCAGGTGAGTTTATGGCCTTTCAAATGAAAGATAAATCTGCAGAGTATGTACAGTTTATGGCTCTATTTACAAATGAAGATAGTGATATATCAATAGAAGAAGTAGTAAAGGATTACATTGGATAAACTTTTCAATAATAAATTTTTAAATTTCTATTGAACTTATAAATTAATTTGATATAATTAAATCATAATAAATCCTGAGATGTGCGCTTAGCTTATAATATTCAACCTACATTATATTTACGGGATTTGCGATATGTTTGTGGATGTCGGGCTTCATAAGATCAGAAGATGGCAGAAGCAAATTGAGCAGAACCCACCTGCGAGTTGCAGGTGTGAGTATATAAGTGACCGGCATGTTGGGACATGATTTGAGAGTCAAACACCTCGTTAAGAGGTGTTTTTCTTTTTATCTTATGGAATTTAATACTTTAGACTGGTGTAAATTAGTAAAAGTAATTAAGCAGCTCTATATCTCGCTACAGATCTTGTAGATTTTTTCTTATATTTAATATAGATACGTTTTTGCTTTTTGCAAATTAGTTTGTCTAAGTTTTGAGAAAGGTAAATAATAAGTATATTACTTGGAGATAAATAATTAAGAAGAAAATTTAAATAAAATTTATTTTTTTTGATTTTTCTATGTAGCGACTTTGTTTTCATTTTTTCACATCCTTTTGATAAAATATTACATCCGTATAATAATTATATCAAACTCTAAGTAAATGTAAATTAAAACAATTATACAAAATATTACAAAAACATACAAAATAAGGAAGAAAATTTTATCTAAAAGAAGTACGAAAATAAGATTGAAATATGACTATATGACGAAAAAGGTGGATTAAAATAAAAAACAACTAATAAGTTGATATTAATGATAAATAAATGTAAAATAAGAATAAATACACAAGAAGAAAGGAAGAAAATAGAATGGATTATACAAAAGCACCAATAGATGATGTTATAAAAAGAATAAATGAGTTATATAAAAAGGATAAAGAAGAAGGATTAAATGCAGAAGAAAAAGAAGAGCAACAAAAATTAAGAAGAAGATATATTGATAACGTTAAAGCAAACTTTAGAGTTCAATTAGAAGGTGTTGAGTTGAAGAAAAAGCAATAGTTTAAGGAGAGTAAAATGTCAGTTGCAGTAGGAAAGTTAATTAATGACTTTGATTTAGAAATTTTAGTTCAAGGTGATGAAAATGTTGAGATTTCAGTAAACGATATTAATAGACCGGGATTACAGTTAGCTGGGTTTTATAATTATTTTGCGCCAGAAAGATTACAGGTAATAGGTAAAGCAGAGTGGTTTTTTATAGATGCTATGCAACCAGAATTACGTAAAAAGAGAGTTGAAAAGTATTTTAGCTTTAAATCCAATTGTATTGTCATTACAAGAGGTCTAGAGCCGCATGATGAATTTGTTAAAGCCGCTAAGAAAAATAAAACTTGGCTACTAAGAAGTAATATGGTTACTACTAATTTTATTAGCAAAATGACAATATATTTAGCTGATAAGTTCGCGCCAGAAACTAGATTACATGGTGTATTAGTAGATGTATATGGTATTGGAATATTAATAACAGGTGAAAGTGGAATAGGAAAAAGTGAAACAGCTCTTGAACTTATAAAAAGGGGACATAGACTTGTTACAGATGATGCTGTAGATATAAGAGAAATTGATGGTTCGCTAATAGGTACATCGCCAAGAATTACTATAGGCATGTTAGAGGTAAGAGGAATAGGAATAATTGATATACCATCATTGTATGGAGTAAGTTCAATACTTCAATCAAAAGGTATTAATCTTATAATGCATTTTGAACACTGGAAAGATGATGGAGATTATGATAGACTAGGTACTAATCAGGAAATGCAGGAAATTCTTGGAGTAGGTGTAAAGAAATTGAGAATTCCTATAAGACCAGGTAGAAATATTGCTGTTATTATTGAAGCTGCAGCTGTTAATTATAGACATTCACTAATGTCTGATGTAACACCAGTAGATATAATAGAAAGTAGAATGGCTAAAGATAGCGATTAAAATTTAAATGGGGGTATAAAAATGAGTGAAGAAAAAACTAAAAATGCATGGCTAAAATTTGATGAAAAAGGAAGACTAGACATTTTTAATTTCTGTGAGGGCTATAAAAATTATATGTCAGTATGTAAAACAGAAAGAGAATCAGTTTTAGAAGCTGTAAAATTGGCAGAAGAAAAAGGTTACAGGGATTTAAATCTAGTAATTAAAAATGGTGAAACTTTAAAAAGTGGAGACAAGGTCTATTTAAACAATAAGGATAAGGCCTTAGTACTATTTTTAATAGGAAATGAATCGTTAGAAAGTGGAATGAGAATAATAGGTTCTCACGTAGATTCACCTAGATTAGATTTAAAACAGCATACTTTATATGAAGATGGTCAAATGGCTTTAATGGATACTCACTATTATGGTGGTATCAAAAAATATCAATGGATAGCATTACCATTAGCGATACATGGAGTTGTAGTAAAGAAAGATGGAACTAAAATAAATGTTATAATAGGTGAAGATGATAATGATCCTGTAGTTGGAATATCAGATCTTTTAGTTCATTTATCTGGAGAACAACTTCAAAAGAAAGCTAATGAAGTTATTCATGGTGAAGATTTAAATGTTCTTGTAGGAAATATTCCGCTTGATGGAGAAGAGAAAGATGCTGTTAAGGCTAATATATTAAAATTACTTAAAGATAAATATGATTTTGAAGAAGAAGATTTTACTTCAGCTGAAATAGAAGTAGTTCCTGCAGGAAGAGCGAGAGATTTAGGACTAGATAGAAGCATGGTAATGGCATATGGACAAGATGACAGAATATGCGCCTATACATCACTTATGGCTTTATTAGATTTAGATAAGGTTGAAAAAACTTCTGTTGTATTATTGGTTGATAAAGAAGAAGTAGGTAGTCAAGGGGCTACAGGTATGCATTCAAGATTCTTTGAAAATGCAGTAGCAGAAATAATGGATAGATTAGGTTGCTATTCAGAATTGAAGCTAAGACGTGCTTTATCTAATTCTGCTATGTTATCAGCAGATGTAACAGCTGCTTTTGATCCTAACTACGCTTCTGCGTATGAAAGAAAAAATACTGCTTATTTCGGTAGAGGATTAGTATTTAGTAAGTATACTGGAGCTAGAGGGAAGTCTGGATGTAATGATGCAAATCCAGAATTTATTGCTTGGCTTAGAGATATAATGGATAAGAATGATATTTCATACCAAACAGCTGAACTTGGAAAGGTAGACCAAGGAGGCGGAGGTACTATAGCTTATATTTTAGCAGAGTACAATATGGAAGTTATTGATTGTGGAGTAGCACTACAAAATATGCATGCTCCTTGGGAAGTATCAAGTAAAGTAGATATATACGAAACAATGAGAGGTTACAAAACTTTCTTAGTTGAAAAGTAAAAGAATAAATAGAAGCTAGAAGGATTAAACCTTCTAGCTTTTTATCTTACTGCACTTATAAACTTTTCAAGATTTTCTTCATCAAGACTCATAGAACCTAAAGAACCATGGCCTCCATCATCTTCCATACCATGAGAATCTGATCCACAAGAAATTAATAAGTTATTTTTATTTGCAAATTTTCTAAATCTCTTTTCTTCTTCAGAAGTATTTAATGCATAAACTGCTTCAAGACCATCTATTCCAAGTGGCAAAATATCATGAACGGATATCTTCTTTAGTAAAACTGGATGAGCTAAAAATATTTTAGCATTATATTTTCTCAAAAGAGATATTCCTTCTTCGGTAGACATTTTATTAGCTGGAATATATGCTGGACAATCATCACCTATAAATTTTTTAAAAATATAATCATAATCATAAGGATATCCTGCTTCTATTATAGTTTTAGCTATATGTGGTCTAGCTATAGTATCTTTACCATTTCTTAAAACATCTTCTACTTTAATTTCAATATTATTAAACTTTTTAAGTCTAGCAACTATTTCTTCAGCTCTTTTTATACGATTATCTTTTAATTCTTGTAAAAAGTTATTTAGTTCAATGTTTTTATAATCATCACCTTTAAAAAAACCAAGTAGGTGTACAGTTTCCTTGTTATGAGAAGTAGAAAGTTCTATTCCGGGAATAAATATCATTCCTAAACTTTCAGCCATATTTCTAGCTTCATCTATACCTGTTAGTGTATCATGATCAGTTAGAGCTAAGTACTTAACTCCTTTATCAAAAGATTTTTTAACTACTTCTGATGGAGAGAATGAGCCGTCTGAAGCTGTTGAATGAGTGTGAAAATCACATAGTACCATAATTACTGTAATCTCCTTTCAAGTAATTGTTTTTTGTCATAGAAAGCTATGATATAATTTAGTCATTATTTATTTTAGCACAAAAGATAAAATAATGCCGAAGAATTTGGAGGAAATTATGTTTTTAATGATAGATAATTATGATTCTTTTGTTTATAATCTTATAAGATATTTTGAAGAGCTTGACGAAAAAATTATAGTATATAGAAATGATAAAATAACGATAAAAGAAATCGAAAATATGGACTTAGAAGGAATAATAATTTCTCCTGGGCCAAAGTCTCCTAAAGAAGCTGGATTAAGTTTAGATATTATAGATAGATTTAAATGTGATATACCTATATTAGGTATATGTTTAGGACATCAATGTATAGGTCATTATTTTGGCGGTGATATAGTTAAAGGTAAAGAACCAATACACGGGAAAATAAGCTATATAGAACATAATGGACATGGTATTTTTAAAAATGTAAAGAATCCTTTAAGGGTTACTAGATATCATTCTCTTATTGTAAAAAATCAAAATCTTCCAGAAAATTTAGAGGTTACTAGTAAAACTACAGATGACGTAATTATGGGAATTAAACATAGGGATTATAATATTTATGGTTTACAGTTTCATCCTGAAGCCGAAATGACTGAGGAAGGACATACTATGTTGAAAAATTTTATAGATATATGTAAAAACTATAAAAAGAGAGGTTAATGAATGAATTTTAAGATAGAAGAGTTTTCCACAGATTTAAATATATTTGAAATTTATAGTTGCTTTAAAGATAATAATAGTATATTACTAGACAGCTCTAAAGAAGATAGGGATTTATCTAAGTATTCATTTATCGGTTTAAATCCATTTTTAACTTTTGAAGCTTATGGTAGGGAAAGTTATATTAATGGACAAAGAGTTTGCAATGGTGATCCATTTCTAGTTTTAGAAAATCTTATTAAAAAGTATGACTTTAAATATGATATAGAAGTACCTTTAATAAGTGGTGCTATTGGGTATATATCTTATGATGCTGGTAGAATAATAGAAGATATCAAGGATATTTCTAAAGAAGACTTTAGGATTCCGGATATGAGATTTAAATTCTATGATAATATAATAATATTTGATCTTATAAATAATAAAAAGTATTTAACGGCCTTGGGGGTAAAAGAGGATTCTAATAAA
>OGIX01000507.1_pt1 | contig 27264 bp, 22 predicted proteins | sample 1571901 | NCBI WGS metagenome assembly OGIX01 (sample SAMEA2582102, study PRJEB24529) | metagenome | biome: Human gut stool | place: China | collected 2011
TAAAATAATAAAGGAAATAATGTTAAAGGAGTTTGGAGATTAGTGATAAAGATATTCAAAATGCAGAAGTAAAAGAAAAAATAATAAAAGCTGCTATAGAAGAATTTGCTGAAAATGGATATAAAGCTGCATCTACAAATAGTATTTGTAAAAAAGCTAAGGTATCAAAAGGCTTAATTTATTATTATTTCAAGTCTAAAGAAGAGATTTATTTAAATGCGCTTAAATTTGCTATAGATGAATTTAAGGAAAATGTAACTATACAAATTAATGATAATAGTAAAAATGGTATTAATTATATAAGTGAATATTTTGATACAAAATTTAAATTTTTTAGAGAAAATCCTCTTTATTCTAAGCTAATTATTAATTCATTATTAAATGATAATACTGAAGAGGCTAAAAAATTAGGGGAAGAATTTCAAAGGTATAACAATAGTCTAATATTTGAAATTATAAAAAGTATAGATATAAATCCAAAGTTTAATAGAGAAAAGGCTTTTGAATTAGTACTTATGATAGGTGAGAAGCTAGAAGAAAAGCATATGAAAGATATTGAAAATAAGCAGAAGGATACCGCTATCGAAGAGTTTAGAAAAGATCATAAACTTATGATAGAAATGGTATTTGAAGGTATAGATAAATAAAAGGAGGAGTATAAAATGATTAAAGGTATTATTTTATTATGTTTATTTGTTGTTATAGCAACAGTCGTTGGAAAATTAGTTTCCAAGATTCATTTACCATCTATCCTTGGGTGGTTATTAACAGGTATGATTATAGGACCTCATGCATTAAATTGGATGACTCAAGGGTTAATGGATTCAACTTGGTTCCATGTATTAAGTAACATTGCAGAGGTAACTGCAGGTATGTTAATAGGTACTGAGTTAATTTTAAGAGAGATTAAAAAGTCTGGTAAGCAAATAGTAACTATTACTATCTTTGAAGGAATAGTTACATTTATAATAGTTGCAATTGCATTCTTCTTTGTTGAAGATATTCCAATGTCAATAGCATTAGTGTTTGGAGCAATCGCATTAGCTACAGCTCCAGCACCATCTTTATCAATAGTTAGAGAATATAAGGCTAATGGGCCAGTTGCAAAGACTTTAATACCGCTTGCAGCATTAGATGACGTATTAGCAGTAGTAGTATTCTTCCTAGTTATTGGTGGAGTTTCAAGTATGTATACTGGAGGAAAAATTCAAATAATTCCTATATTAATGATGGTAATTTTACCAATAGCAGTAGGAGCAATAACTGGATTTGTAAGTGGTAAAGTTTTAAAGAAGAGCTGTGATAAGAAAGAAACAATTATAAAGAATATGTTACTTATAATTGTTACAGCTATGATTGGTAGATATATAAGTCAAAATATATTAGAGATTAACTTATTATTAGTAGGTATAGCATTCTCAGCTGTTATAGCTAATATGGTTTCAGAAGAGAGATTAAAAGAAATAATGGGAGCTATGAATCCTATTATTGGTGTGGCATTAATGCTTATGATAGTAGCGTTAGGAGCACCACTTGATTATCATCTAATATTAGGAGCTGGAGTTCTTACAGCTGTATATATAATAGCTCGTGCTATAGGTAAATTATTAGGAGCATACCTTGGAGGTAAAGTATCAAAGGCTGATAAAAATGTATGTAAGTATTTAGGACTTTCATTACTTCCTCATTCAGGTGTATCACTTCTATTCACAGGAATAGCAGTAACAACTTTAACACCAATTGCACCTGAATATGCAACTATGATACAAGGTACAATTGCAGCAGCTGCCGTAATAAATGAAATTATAGCTGTGTTATTAGCAAAACAAGCATTTAAGATGGCTGGTGAGCTTGAAGTAGATAATAGAAATCAGGGGACTGAAGTAGTAAGTTAATAAATCAGACAAGCTTATATAATAAACTATTTTAAAGTATATATTTTTGAATATATCTTTAAGTTAAAGTGGATTCGATAGAATCCACTTTTTTTTATGAGAAATAACTATTAAATATAAAAAATTAACTTTCAAATGTAAAGGCGATTTCACTAGTTCCTAATATTATTACAGTGTGTTTATTAATTGGATTGTCTAGAAGAATATTAATGCGAATTATATATTATTAGATTATTATCTTATATTAAATCATAAACTTATAATGTAAGTAATGGTTGGGAGAAAATAATGAGAGTTAGCGCATGTAAGTATTATTTAGACGAAAATGCTCCTGGATATGTAGTGGAATATAGGGGAGATTTTAAGTCGCAGATGGAAAAGGTAGATTATGCTTGTGGAGATATCATTACAGATACATTAGCAGTAGTAGCTATAAATGAAGATAATCTAGATAGGTTACGAAAAGATGTACCAGCGATAATATTTATTGAAGCAAGAAGCGTATATACACTACAAGATATATCACCAAGTGATGTAGATAATATATATCAGATAAAAAGTAATCCCTATTTAGGACTAAATGGTAAGGGTGTTTTAGTTGGGCTAATAGATACTGGAGTTAATTATTTAAATAGGGAATTTATAAGAGAGGATGATACATCAAGGATAATAAGTTTATGGGATCAAAGTATTGAAAGAGATGGAGAACCCGGCTTATATATAGGAAGGACTTATTCAAACGAAGAAATAAATACTGCTATTAAAGCTCAAAAAAATGGACAAGATCCATATGCAATTGTGCCGAGCAAAGATGATGTAGGACATGGAACTAAAATGGCTGGTATAATTGGAGCTCGGGGATATAATGGAAAAATGGTTGGAATAGCTAATAATTGTGATTTTTTAGTAGTAAAACTTTTTGAATCACCTAATTATAAAATGATTTTAAGAAAAAATAACCTCCCTATTGTACCAGTATATAATAACTCAGAAGTTTTAGCTGCTATAGCATATTTAGAGAGAAAGGCTCAAGAGTTAGAGCGGCCTATTGTGATATATTTAGGTGTAGGAAGTACACAAGGAAGTCATGATGGATATAATATTACAGCAAGATTTATTACAGCCATAGCAAATAAAAGTGGGGTAATATTTGTTGTAGGAACAGGGAATTTAGGGGATAGTGAAGGCCATGTTACAAAGTATATAAAGAATGTAGGGGATATAGATACTGTAGAACTTAGAATACCTAGAACCATTGAACTCTTTGAGTTTTACATATGGGTTCAAAAGCCTAATAGAATGTCATTAAGTATAGCATCACCATCTGGGGAAGAGGTAGGATTTTTTCCATCTAAAGTAATACTTAATGAGAAAAGAAAGTTTTATTTATCAAATACAGAAATAGAAGTAAAGGGATATGATCCTGAGAATTTTACTGGACATCAAGTATATAACTTGAAGTTTAAAAGTATTAAGGCAGGAATATGGAAACTTAAGCTACAAGGAGATTATATAATAAATGGCCGTTATGATATTTGGCTACAAGACAAAAATTTATTACCGGAAGGAACAAAGTTTTTGGAGCCCAATCCATTAAATACTTTAACTATACCAGCCACGGCAAGAAAGGTAATAACAGTATCATATTTTGGTGAATTAACAAAAACTATTTTAGCAGAATCAGGGAAGGGGTTTAATACAAATTATTTAATTAATCCTGATATATCAACTGTAGGAACTAATGTTTTAACTATATCTCCAGATGGGAATAGTACTGTTACAGATAGTGGTAGTTCAGTAGCGACAGCTATAGTAGCAGGGGTTTGTGCTTTATTATTACAATGGGCAGTGGTAGATGAAAATGATATCACAATTAATTCAACGAAAATGAGGAGTTTGCTTATATATGCGGCTAAAAGAGAAAAAAATGTAAGTTATCCTAATGAAGAAAGTGGATATGGAGAACTTGATTTTGCAGAAGTATTTAATGTCTTATCAGGAAACTATAGAAGCATAAGAGATAAATATGAAGAGTATTATGTAAACAATATGTATATAAGAGTACCTAAAAATACATTAATAAAAGAAAGGAGGAAATAGAATGGAGTTTAGTGATTTTAAATATAAAACAACATATACAAAAAATATTTTTGTGGATATAGATTATATTCATTTTATGGTTCAATATGAAGGTACTTATAAAGAACCAGTAAATATACGTGGAGTATATTTAACTATAATAGATGAAAGTTATGCTATTTTGTCAGTAAATTCTTCTGAATTAGTAAATTATGCCGATGTAAATGAATTAGCAAAATTAATAAATAATAGAGAAAATAAGAGCAATTTCTATGTTGTGTATATACAACCAGCTGAATTATATACTTTACAAGAAATCTCTGCAATTGAAGCATCTGGAGCATATTTATTAGATGAACAGAAGGATTTGGGCTTAACAGGGAAAGGTGTTGTTGTTGGAATAATAGATACTGGGATAGACTACCTAAATGAAGAGTTTATGGATGATGAAGGAAATACAAGAATAAACTTTATATGGGACCAGACAATAGATACAAATGTTACTAAAGGTAGTCGAGTTCCTTTTGGAGAACTATATATATCAGATGATATAAATAAAGCTATAGCTGCTAAGAGAAATGGAGAAAACCCATATGATATTGTTCCTAGCAAAGATGTAGTTGGCCATGGGACAAGTATGGCAGGAATTGTAGGTGCAAGAGGAAAAAATCATGAAATAAAAGGTATAGCACCAGAATGTGAATTTGCAATTATAAAATTGGCACAAGCGATAAGTTTCAAAGCAAGAAATGGATATGGGGATGATAGGATTATTTATGGATCACCAGTTATATTTTCAGCTATTGGTATATTAGAGGAATATTTAAAGGCCCAAAAAAAACCATTAGTAGTTTTATTACCCTTAGGAACTAATTCGGGAAATCATAAAGGTGAGCATATGTTAGATGATTATATACAGAGTATCACTAGTAATATTGGGATAGCACTAGTTAGCGGAACAGGAAATGAAGCTATAGAAAATGGGCATGTTTCTGGAATAATTCAAAATAAAGATGAGGAAGAAGTTATAGATGTTATAATAGCAAAAGAGCAAAAAGATTTTTTTATGGAGGTTTGGGTTGATTTGCCTAATATAGCAGAGGTAAGTTTGATTTCTCCATCAGGTCAATCAACAGACTTTATACAGGTAGCCTTAAATGTTGAGTCTGGTTATGCCTTTACTTTTGAGAAAACTAAAGCAGTTATATATTATTATATTCCGGAAAGATACTCAGGAGATGAATTAATAAGGATTCATTTTGATAGCATAACTCCGGGAATATGGAGAATTGCATTGAAATTAAAATTAGGAGAGTTTGCAACATACAATATGTGGATGATGCAAAAAAATCTCATTTGGCCAGGAACAAGATTTAGCCCGAGTAATCCTTATGGAACGGTAACAATTCCGGGAGATTCGACTTTTGTTATAACTGTAGCTGCGTATAATCAAAATAACAATAATTTGTTAGCTTACTCTGGAACTGCTTTTAAAAATGATATTGAGGATAAGATAGATTTTGCAGCTGGTGGAGTAAATACATTAACTGTTGGATTAAATAATACAGTAACAACAATTAACGGTACAAGTTTATCTGCAGCAATTGGTGCTGGGGCCTGTGTACTTCTATTTCAATGGGGGATAGTAGATGGGAATTATCCGTATATGTATACTGAAAGTATAAAAACTTTTCTGAATAGAGGAACTGTTAGGAGGAAAGGGGATTCATATCCAAATCCACATCTGGGATATGGAATAATAAACTTCTATGAAATATTTGATAATATGACTTGAAAATACCATGAGTTCTTACTTATGGTATTTTATTCGTTCTTTTATGTAATTATAGTACAAGGAAGTGGTAAATTATTATAAAATATAAAAAATATAACATTTTAAACCACTATAAGGAATAAAATGGTATAATATACTACTATAAAAGATAAAATTTTAGTATAAATATAAAAGCTTATTTATATGAGAATATTTGAAGTTTAATTGAAAGTGTTAGGAGAGATCATGAAGAGTGGAAAGAGAACTATTATATTAATAATAGGGTTAGTTTTTATTGGATTAACTTTCCTTGGAATAATTATAAAAAAGAATATAAAAAGTGAAAAATTAATAGATAACAGAGTGAGTGATAAAATAGTAGATTTGATTATTTCTAATAGTTTTGAAGAGCTAGATAAGAAGACTATAGAGGATATTAAAAGATATAGTGAAGAAGTAGCTATCAATTCTAATATTAATGAAGAAATAATAAATACAAATTTTATATTAGGATATTTAAAACTTAAGGATAATGATGTTGATGAGTCTATTAATAGATTTAATGAAGCATTAAATCTTATTGATAATGATTCAAAACCTACTATAAAGGCAGCTATAAGTTTTTATTTATCTACAGCATATCTTTATGATAACTACTACGAAAAGTCAGAAGAGTTGTTTGAAGATGCAATTAATATATGTGAAAGAGAATCTTTAGAAAATATGTTAGTAGATTTTTATAGGGAAAGAGCTATGAAAATAATTGATATGCCAGGAGGATTACAGAGAGCATTAATTTTAATTGATAAATCTTTAGAGTTATCCAAAAAAAACAATTATAATTTGGCTAAAGTATATTCAAGTGCAGGCTGTGCATATGCAATAGCTAATGAGTTAATTCAATCGATACAATATCAACTAGATGCAATAGATATTTGTAAGAAAGATGGATTAACAAATCTTGAGATAAGAAATTATATAGAGGTAGGTGTAAATTATATTGATCTACAATGTTATGAAGAGGCAATAAAGTATTTATCAGCAACTTTGGATTATACTGTAGATGATAAAAATGAGGATGCATTTTTAAAGTCTTATGCACTGGTAAATTTATGTGGAGCTTATTTAAAAGTAGATAAAGTAAATGAAGCACAAAACTGTATAACTGAACTAAAAAATATATTAGATATATTAGATGAGAATATGAAGGATGACACAGCTACATTTGTATATGCCTTAGAGGCACAGATAGCATTAAAAAATAAATATTTTAAAGAAGCAAGGGAATTAATAGAGTTAGCAAAATATAGGCATAAGGAAAATATAGGCCCATTTTTATATATAGATTTTGATATATTGCTTGAAGAAATATGTGGAGATATATACTATGGTATTGGTCAGTATGACAAAGCATTAGAATGTCATAAAGAAGCTCAAAGAATAGCAAATGAAAAAGGAACTACATATTATGAAGCATCTCACTTAAAATTATTATATTTAGATTACTTGGCACTTGAAGATTATAAAAATGCAATTAAATATATGGACGAGTACATAAAGTTACAAAGTGATCTGAAAGATAAATTTGATGAACAATACCTTAAGTACTTACATAAGCAATTTGAAACAGAAAATAATCATCAGGTAATATCTAACTTAAAGTATTCAAAAAAGATAATGCAAACAATAATTGTAGTTTCTCTAGTTGTTATTATTATAATAACAACTATGGCTGCTTATATTTATAAAAAGAATAGGGAGATAAATAAATTAAATATGTTATTTAAAAATTTAAGTGTTACTGATAGTTTAACAGGAATTGCTAATAGAAGAGCGTTAGATGAATATTTATCAGGTAATTGGTCCTTGTATAGAAAGTCTAAGATGCCAATATCTTTTGTTATGATAGATATAGATTACTTTAAAAATTATAATGATAATTATGGACATCCTAAAGGAGATAAGGTATTAGAAAAGGTATCAAATGAAATAAAGAACTCCTGCCGAAATTCTGATTTTGTAGCAAGATATGGTGGAGAAGAGTTTATCATAATTATGTTAAATACAGATAAGCAGGAAGCTATAAATGTAGTGAGTAGAATAAAGGAGAATGTTTATAATTTAAATATAAAGCATGATTTTTCTGAAGTAGAGGATAGAGTAACAATAAGTGTAGGAATAAGCACTGCATATATTGGAAGTAATAAAGATTACGACGATTATATTAAGAAGGCAGATAAGGCGTTATATGAAGCAAAAAAAGAAGGTAGGAATACTTTTTTACATTTATCCTAACTTAGAAAGACTTTAAAGATAGTATTTGATTGTAACAAAAAGAACAAAATTTCATATTATAAAATTATAGGAAAAAAGAATAGGCTTATTTGGATGGATTTATGTTCATGTTCAGTAAGAGATTTCTCAATAAACATAGAATTAGTTATAGTCAATACAGATGTTATGAGTCTATCATTTAAAGTCTCAAAATCCTTGATATAAAACTTATAACTAAAAGTTATATGAGGGCCGTATTACTAAATTTAGTAATACGGCTTATTTAATTTATATAAGGCTTAAATATTTATTAGAAAATATAGTTATTTGTTTTTGCTTCTTGGGTGCTTTCTTCGGTAGCATTAGTAGTGGTAGAATTAGAAGTTTCTTCAAGGCTATCTTTATATAACTGAATAAATGCATCAAGTCTGTATAAGTTAGCAAATAGACTTATTAGATAAGAATCTTTAAGTTGCTGAAAAGCTGGTAAATCAACAGTTTCTTCTGTATTATTGATTTTAAATATAGCTTCAGAATACCTACTAATTGATACTATCCACAATAATGTATAGCCAATAGAGATTAACTCTTGTCCATTCACAAATGTTTCTTCTGATGTACGACCGGTATTATTTATATCTAATATAGTAAGTGTATCTAAATTTGCAGCAAAGAAAAAGGTTAAGTATCCAACAGAGGCAAATAATGCACCAACTTTTTCTAAATCAGCTAAAGCTAGTTCCCAGCCTTTTAAGTAGGAGTCACGAGCATCAGATGAAGAAGTGCTTGTATTAGAACTTGTATTATTTTTATTTTTTTTCAAAAGATGCCTCCATAAAAGAATTTTATAATAGTATATGCTAAAGTGGACAGATTTGAAAGTAGAAAACTACAATAAAAAATACAATCAAATAACTAAAGAACTTTTAAATCTATAAGATCTACATTAGAAGATATAAACCCTTCTTTAACAGGTTCAACATTCATAAGATCGGTAGATAAATATTTCTTATTATCATCTGCAAATACAGTGACTATATTACCTTTGAAATTATTTAATTCAAGTGATTTTATTGCTCCGATAAAGTTTGCCCCAGAAGATATACCAACACCTAATCCGAACTTTTTACATATCATCTGAGCCATAATTATTGAGTCTCCGTCATCAACTCCAATAACCTCATTTAGCATTGCCAAATCTAAAATAGGAGGAATAAATTCATCTGATATTCCTTGTATACGATGGTTAACAGTAGTATGTTTACCGGTTGATAAAGTAGGAGAATTAGATGGTTCAAGTGGATAGATCTTTAAGTTATGATTTTTTTCTTTTAAGTACTTACCAATACCCATTATAGTTCCACCAGTACCTACTCCAGCAATAAATAAATCAGCTTTTAGATTATGCTTTTTTAAAGTTTTGTATATCTCAGGACCTGTAGAATAATAATGTGCATAAGTGTTATCTATATTAGAGAATTGTCCAGGAAGGAATACATCAGGACAATTTGTAGAGCAATCTTCTGCTAGTGACACACATTTTAAAAATCCACCATCTTCTTTTGATACTAAATGAAGTTTTGCATTATAACTTTCTAATAGTTTAATTCTTTCTGTACTAAGCCAATTTGGCATATAAATATGAACTTCGTGTCCTAGGTAAGTTCCTATAGCTGCAAATGATATGCCGGTATTACCACTAGTAGCTTCTACAATAATATCCTTTTCTTTTAAACGCTTATCTAAATAAGCTTTTTTTATCATATAAATTGCAATTCTATCTTTTATACTTCCTGTTAAGTTATAATGTTCAATTTTAGAACATATCTTAAGTTCTCTTCCTTTATATTTAAATGAAATTTCTACTAGTGGAGTGTTTCCTATTAGCTTTTCTAAATTATTTATTTTATTTAAGATATTCATAATTAAGACTCCTAAAGATTATTGATAATATTAAATATATGTTTTAGACTTAGAAATATTTATTATAAATTTTATAAGTGTATAAGGAAAAAAATTATGTATATAATTAAGTTATGTATAATTTGGAGAGGAGAAAATTAAATGTCTATTAAATTAGTTAGAGAGTATTTTAAGGATTTAGGTATAGATGATAGAATACAGGAGTTTGATGTATCAAGTGCTACGGTAGAATTAGCTGCAAAAGCTTTAGATGTTGAGGCAGAAAGAATCGCAAAAACATTATCTTTTAAAAAGGATGATAGTTGTATTTTAGTAGTTACAGCTGGTGATGCAAGAATAGATAATTCTAAATTTAAAAAGAAATTTCATATGAAAGCAAAAATGTTAACATTAGAAGAGGTAGATAGAATTGTAGGTCATAGTGTAGGTGGGGTATGCCCTTTTGCTATAAATACTAATATACCAGTATATTTAGATGAATCACTAAAGAGATTTAACACTATTTTCCCTGCATGTGGAAGTAGTAATAGCGCTATTGAACTAACTTGCGATGAGCTTTATAAATATTCAAACTCCTTAGAATGGGTAGATGTTTGCAAAATTAATGAGTAAGAATTATCTTTTAAGGTATATATTACTTAGTATAGAAAGCCTGAGGAATATAAGTTTAGAATATATAAATAAAATACTTATATGGATTAACTTGACATATATAAAATGTAGGTGCTAATATTTGGATGATATAAGTAATGAAGGTTAATAAGAAAATACTTAAATGAGGTGGGGATATGATGAATTCTTTAAAAGAGATAGAGAGACAACATCACATAAATGTAGCAAAAGGGGAAGTTGGTAAATATGTAATTATGCCAGGTGATCCTAAAAGATGCGAAAAGATAGCAAGTTATTTTGATAATGCAGAGCTAGTTGCAGATAGTAGGGAATTTGTTACATATACAGGATACTTAGATGGTGAAAAAGTAAGTGTCACATCTACAGGTATCGGAGGTCCATCAGCATCTATTGCGCTAGAGGAGTTAGTTAAATGCGGTGCAGATACATTTATAAGAGTTGGAACTTGTGGTGGTATGGATTTGAATGTTAAAGGTGGAGATGTGGTAATAGCAACAGGCTCTATTAGAATGGAGGGCACTACTAGGGAATATGCTCCAATTGAGTTTCCAGCTGTAGCAAATTTAGAAGTTACAAATGCTTTAGTGCAGGCTTCTAAAAAATTAAATAGGTCTTATCATGTGGGTGTTGTACAATCTAAGGATTCATTTTATGGACAACACTCTCCAGAAAGTAAACCAGTAAGTTATGACCTAATTAATAAATGGAATGCATGGATTAATTGTGGATGCCTTGCTTCAGAAATGGAATCAGCAGCATTATTTATAGTAGGCAGTTATTTAAGAGTACGTACTGGAGCAATTTTCTTAACAGTTGCTAATCAAGAAAGAGAAAAGGCTGGACTTGAAAATACTAAAGTTTATGATACAGAATTAGCAATAGAAGTAGCTATAGAAGCTATTAGAGATATAATAAAATCTGATAGAGATAATAAATAAATAAATAAAAACTGCTAGCACTTAATTTTAGGTGCTAGCAGTTTTTAGTTAGGCATTAATTGGAGTAGTATTATCTAATGGAGTAGAAATTTCTTTCATAGATTTTTTAAATTGAACGATGAATAATATTGATGTAGTTGTAACAGCCAATATATCAGCAACAGGTTCAGACATAAATACTGCTGTTGTTTTATCAGCCATAAATATTGGTATAATATAAATTAAAGGTATTAGCAAAATTACTTTTCTAAGTAATGCTAAGAATAAAGATGCCTTTGCGTTACCTAAGGCAATAAATGTTTGCTGACATGCTATTTGAATACCAAAAATGCAAGATACAGCCATATATATTCTAAGAGCATGACTTGCAAAATCTACAAGTTCTGGATCGTTATTAAATATTAAAACAAATAATTGAGGAGAAATCATTGCAGCAGCCCAAAGTATAGTTGAATAAGTTAAGCAAGAAATAAGTAAAAGCTTAAATGTTTTCTTTACACGGTCTGCATTTTTGGCACCAAAGTTATAGCTTATAATTGGTTGTCCACCTTGAGTTAATCCAGTTAGTGGAAGCATAGAAAATTGCATAACACTTGTAAGTATTGTCATTGCACCAACAGCTATATCTCCGCCGTATTTTAATAATGATGAATTAAAGCAAACAGCAATTAAACTTTCAGTAGATTGCATAATAAATGGAGAAAGTCCAAGTTCTATTGAAGGAAGAATAATTTCTGTTGATAAACGTAAATGTTTTTTACGTATTTTTAGTGTAGTTTTCTTTCCAGTTAAGAAGAATAAAATCCAAATCATTGATAAAGATTGAGATATTATAGTTGCAAGAGCTGCACCAGCTACTCCCATATTAAGACCAAATATAAGAATAGGATCTAGAATTATATTAGTTATAGCTCCAATTAGAACAGTAAGCATACTAGTTTTTGCAAAGCCTTGTGCACTTATAAAAGCGTTAAGCCCAAGAGTTAATTGAACAAATATAGTACCTAGACTGTAAATTTTCATATAGCTTGTTGCGTATTCTATTGTATTTTCACTTGCACCGAATAATAAAAGTAAATCCTTAGAAAATAATAAAAATATTATAGTAAGAGTAATAGATATCATTACAAGTAAAGTAAAGGAGTTACCAAGAGTTTTTTCAGCATTATCTTTTTCACCTTTTCCAAGAAATATAGAAGCTCTTGGAGCACCACCCATACTAACAAGTGCGGCGAAAGCAGATATAATCATTATTAATGGTAAGCATACACCAACACCAGTTAAAGCAAGCTTACCTACATCAGCAATATGACCAATATACATACGGTCAACTAAGTTATAAAGTAAATTGATAATTTGTGCAGCAATAGCTGGTACTGCTAATTTGAAAAGTAGCTTTCCAACACTACAAATTCCTAGTTCTTCAGTTTGATTGTGTTGCATAATATCAGTCTCCTTTTAAATTTTCATAAAATATGATTGACATTGATTTACATTCAATATAATATAGTTTATACAGAAACAGTTTACAAGTCAACTATTTAGAGGTGAAGAATGGACATAGATTTTAAAATTACTAAGATTTTATATAATATGAAGCATATGGGGGATTTATATCACAAACTTTCTTCTAAGGCAGCAGAGGAATGTAATTTAACTAAACCAGAAGCAGATATTTTAATATTTATTAAAAATAATCCAAAACATAATACTGCAACAGATATGGTTAAACTTAGAGGATTTTCAAAAGCATATGTATCTAAAGCTATTGAGCCTTTATTAGATAAAGAATTAATAAAGATTGAAGTTGATAAGGAAGATAGAAGATGTCAGCATTTAAGTCTTACCGAAAAAGCAGATCCATTACTTGATATATTGTTAAAGATGCAAAGTGATTTTATTGATATTATTACAGAAGGAATTGCTAAGCAAGATATTAAAACTTATATGGATGTTATGGACCAAATTTCATATAACTCCAAGAAAAGGTAAATATTATGTATTAAAACTCCTTTTATAACAAATAATAAGAATAATTATTATAGTTATAAGGAGTTTTTTTATGAAAAAGATAGTTATTAGTACAATTTTCGTAGTAATTTTAACATTTATAATTACTTCATACACAAATGCTGAAAATATTAAGAGTAATGTTGATCTTGAAAAAGCAATAGTTAGTAGTGTAAAGGTAACAAACAACGGAAATAGATATATAGCATTTTATGAAGATATAAATGGTGGAACTAATACTGAAGTGTTAGTTTATTTATGGGGACCAGACTTTAGTAGTACTGGTGGAGATACTTTATTAATTTTTAGTGAAGATAATGAAGAATATAGCTTTATATCTAAAACTACAATTGTTAATATGCCAATAATAATAAGCAATTCAAAAACAAATGGATTTAATGATATAATAGTATATGTTACTGGTGGTGGCGTTAAGAATGGATTCCATACAGTTTTGAAAAATCAAGATGGTAGGTATCCACTAAATCCAAGCGTTCAACCAAAGGTAGATCTAGATAAAATACATGTAAAAAAGATGATTAATGTGAATATTAATCAAACCGTAGGAGAAGAATTAAAACTATGAAAAAATATAATTTTGAGGCAGAGTTAAAGAAGGTAGAAGGGAAAGAAGCTTCATATATTGAGATTCCATTTGATGTTGAAGAGGAATTTGATGTTAAAAGAGTAAAGGTTAAAGCCTTATTTGATGGAGTAGAATATAGGGGATCTATTGTAAAGATGGGATTACCTTGTTACATTATAGGAGTTACTAAAGATATACGTAACAAAATAAGTAAAACTTATGGAGATACTATTAAGGTAGTAATAGAAAAAGATGTTGAAGATAGGAATATAGAAGTTCCAGAGAAGTTAAATGTAATGTTTAATGATAATAAAGATGCTTGTGAATTTTATGAAAGTTTATCGTACTCTCAAAAGAAAAAATATGTTGAATGGATAAATTCCGCGAAGAAAGAAGAGACTTTCGATAAAAGAATTAAAGAAACTATAAAAAAGTTAACAAATAAAGAAAAGATATAATTATGTGATGTTTTAGTAAAAAGGACCTATTTGTAATGCAGATGGGTCCTTTGTTTTATTGACTTGTATATAAATAAAATTTGTAGATTTATAACGAAATTAAAGAAAAATAAAATGTCGAAAAGGTGAAAAAATACTCTAAATATAATATTTGTATAATAATTTTGCTTGTGATAGAATTAATAAGTACTATTTAACTAGTACTATTTATGGGATACGGGGGATGAAAGATGGAATCTATTTTTAATTGTATTGATGAATGCATAATGGTTCTAGATGAATCAAATACAATAGAATTCTGCAATAATAGTCTGTTAAAGCGATTAAATTATAAATCAGATGAATTAGTAAAAAAGAACTTAATTAATTTTGTGAAAGATATTATTAATTTAGATAATGATGGAGAAATAGTTTTTTATGATAATAAAAATAATTCTATTAAGTTTACATATAAAATAAACACTGATACTTGGAAAGGTAATAGTGCAAAGATTTTAGTTTTAAAAGAAGAGGGTTATAGTAAAACAGATTTAGAATTAATATTAGAAAATATACCACTACTAGCATGGATTAAAGATTTACAAGGTAAATATATTTATGTAAATAGAGCTTATTGTAATAAAGTTGGTTTAAGTAAAGAAGAAATAATAGGGAAACATGATAGAGATATTTTCTGTGAAGAAGATGCTATTGTTATAGAAGAGGAAGATAGAAGATTAATAGATCAAAAATGCAATATAATGGAAAAGGAAAATATTAGGTTAAGTAATAAATTGAAATTATTTTTTGTTGTTAAGGATGTTATATTAGACGAAAAAGAAAATGCTAAGCGTTCTTTTGGAATGGCTTATGATATAACAGAAAATAGAAGGTTGGAAGATGACAGAAGAAAACTAGAAAAAGAGATTGAAGAAGAAAGGATAAGAAATGAGTTTTTTAATAACATATCTCATGAATTTAAGACACCTTTAAATGTTATTCTATCTACAACACAGTTAATAGGAAGATATATAAAGGATAAAGATATAATTACTATAAGTAAAGATAAGATTAAAAATTATATAGAGATGATTGAAAATAATTCTTATAGGTTATTAAGGCTAACAGACAATCTTATAGATATTACTAAGATAGATATTGGTGAATGTAAAGTGAGATTAGAAAATAATGATATTGTATCTATAGTAGAAAATGTAGTATTAACAGCCTGCGATTATATAGGTAACATTAATAGTGAAATTATTTTTGATACAGATGTTGAAGAAGAAATAATAGCTTTTGATCAAGAAAAGGTAGAAAAGATTATCCTTAATTTATTATCTAATGCGGTTAAGTATGGAAAGGACAATGGTAAGATATTTGTTAATATAAAATCTTATGAAAATGATATTGAAATCTCTGTTAAAGATAATGGAATAGGTATATCACCAGATAAAATCAATAATATTTTTGATAGATTTGTACAAGAGGATAAAAGTTTATCAAGAAAACAAGAAGGCAGTGGATTAGGCTTGGCATTAGTAAAATCATTGGTGGAAATGCATAATGGAAGTGTTAGAGTAAAAAGTGAATTAGGTAAGGGGTCAGAATTTACTATTACATTGCCAGCAAAAAAAGTCGTAAAAAATGAACAGCTTAAGTTTAATATTTGTAATCAAACAATTTTTGAAAAATGTATGATTGAGTTTTCGGATATATATGCAATTATTTAATTTAGAATAGCAAAGTAAACACCTACTTATATATGAGCGTAGGTGTTTTACTTTTTTAGAATAAAAAGTTATGATAGTTTAAGCAAATATTAAGAAGACTTTAATATATTTTAGATAAATTTGTTGTAAAATATATTTAAATATATAAAGAGGTGTAATAAGAATGACTAAGATTATGATTATAGAAGATGATATAACTATTAGAGAAGAGTTAAAGATATTTTTAAATAGATACGGATATGAAATAAGTGCACCAAATGAATTTCAGAATATTATTGATTTAATAAAAGAAGAAGCACCTAATCTTATATTATTAGATATAAACTTGCCTATATTTGATGGATATTATATATGTAGAGAAATAAGAAAATTTTCAGATGTTCCTATAATTATAGTAACTAGTAGAGATAGTGATGTAGATGAGCTTATGAGCATGAATTTAGGTGCAGACGACTTTGTAACTAAGCCGTATAATACACAAATATTATTAGCAAGAATAGAATCTATTTTAAAAAGAGCTTATAAAAGTTCTGTCGTTCAAGATGTATTGGAGTATAAAGATATGAAATTGAATTTATCTAATGGAACTGTAATATATGATAGTAAGACTATAGAGATAACTAAAAATGAATTAAAAATTCTATCTTATTTAATAAAAAATAAGGGTAGAATAGTTTCAAGAGAAAAATTAATGAATTATCTTTGGGATTGTGAAATGTTTATAGACGATAATACATTATCAGTTAATGTTACAAGAATAAGAAAAAAGCTTGAGGAAATAGGGCTTAAAAATGTAATAGAAACTAGAAGAGGACTTGGGTATATAATATCATGAGTATAATGTTGTATTTAAAAGAGAGAATGGTATTTCTAATAATAAATTTTCTTATGTTTTTATTAGTTACAATATTGATGAGAATAGCATTAGTACCTATAAATATAATAGTATTAGTATTTATAATATGGTTTGGACCATTAGTAATATATATGGTTTTAGAGATTATTAAATTTAAAAGATACTTAGATAATTTAATTAACACACTGGATAATTTAGATAAAAAGTATTTACTTCCAGAAGTTATTGAGGAAGCGAATTTTCAGGAAGCAAAAATAATAAATAGTGCCTTAAAAGAGTGTAATAAGGCAATGCATGAGAAGGTGAAGTATTACAAGGATGAGCAGATAGAGTATAGAGAGTATATAGAAACATGGGTACATGAAATAAAAACTCCAATAGCATCAGCAAAGCTTATTTTAGATAATGACGATAGTAATTCAGGCGAAAAAATTAGTTATGAAATGAAGAGAGTAGAGGGATTTATTGAGCAGGCATTATATTATGCTAGAAGTAATGATGTAAGTAAGGATTACATAATAAAGGAGTTTGACTTAAGAAGTGTAGTTATGAAAGCTGTAAAATCAAATAGTAGAGATTTTATAAATAGAAAAATTAAATTAAATATTAAAGATATTGATGGTACTATATTTAGTGATGCAAAATGGGTAGAGTTTATAGTAAATCAGATTATAATAAATGCAGTTAAGTTTTCAAAATCTGGAAGCGGAGAAGTTTCAATATATTCAAAGGTAAATGAAAATAATATAATTTTAACTATTGAAGATAACGGAGTTGGAATTAATGAGAAAGATATTGATAGAGTTTTTGAAAAAGGGTTCACAGGAGATAACGGGAGAAAGTTTGGAAAATCAACAGGAATTGGTCTTTATTTATGCAAAAAGCTTTGTGAAAAATTAGGAATTGGAATAAGCTTAGATTCTAAAGAAAATGAAGGAACAAAAGTAAATATAATATTTCCGCAAGGAAGATTTACTGATTTTTAGCAACAAAATAAGATTATTATAAAAAAACGTCTTTTAGTAAAAAAGACGTTTTTTAATTTAGAATTTATTAGTTTTATAAAGTTACAATTTTGTAAGAATAGTGAAATGTAATTCAATATGTACTTTGTTCATAACAGGATAAAATAAATAATGATGAAAGCCATAATAAAAAACTTAAGTAAAATTCAAATTAATAATAAGTTGAGTTTAGAATTTTTAATAAATAGAATAGATGGAGGTAAATTTGAATGAAAAATATATTAAAGGTTGAAAAAATAGAAAAATATTATGGAAATAAAGATAATATAACAAAGGCTATAGATAATATTAGTTTCAGAGTTGATAAAGGTGAGTTTGTTGGAATAATGGGACCATCAGGTAGTGGAAAAACTACACTGCTTAATTGTATCTCAACTATAGATACTGTAACAACAGGTAACATAATAATAAATAATAAAGATATTACTAAAATGAAATCAAAGCAACTAGAAGACTTTAGAAAAGATGAGCTTGGATTTATATTTCAAGATTTTAATCTTTTAGATACATTAACTGCTTATGAAAATATAGCATTAGCATTGACTATACAAGGGGTTAAGCCAAGTGAGGTAGATAGCAAAATCAAAAATGTAGCCGAGAATCTTGGGATAATTGAAGTATTAAATAAATATCCATACCAAATGTCAGGAGGTCAAAAGCAAAGAGTAGCATCAGCAAGAGCTATAGTTACTAATCCTTCTCTTATTTTAGCTGATGAACCTACAGGGGCTTTAGATTCCAAGTCATCAAGACTTCTTTTAGATTCCTTTGAAAAATTGAACAGGGAATTAGAAGCTACTATATTAATGGTTACTCATGATGCCTTTACAGCGAGCTATGCTCACAGAATTTTATTTATTAAAGATGGTAAGGTGTTTAATGAATTGGTAAGAGGAAATGATTCAAGAAGAGAATTTTTTAATAGAATAATCGAAGTTGTGACATTGCTTGGAGGGGATGTAGAAAATGTATTCTAAGATAGCTATAAATAACGTAAAAAAGAGCTTTAAAGATTATACTATATACTTTTTGACTATAGCTTTTGCAGTAAGTATATTTTATAGCTTTAATTCAATAGGGGCTCAACAGGCAGTAATAAAAATTAATAATAGTACAGAAGATTATATAGGTTTGATACAGACGTTAATGTCAGTATTATCAGTATTTGTATCATTTATTTTAGGTGGATTAATACTTTATGCTAATAATTTTCTAATAAAGAAGAGAAAAAAAGAACTTGGTATTTACATGACTCTAGGGATGAGCAAAGGTAAAATATCTAAGATATTGTTATTTGAAACTTTAATAGTTGGAATTTTATCTTTAGTTGTTGGTTTATTATTAGGACTTTTAGCGTCTCAAGGCTTATCAGTATTTACAGCTAAGCTATTTGAGGCTGATATGGCAGAGTTTAAGTTTATAGTATCAGGAGCTGCAATTTTAAAAACAATTTTATATTTCACATTAATTTTTGGTATTTTAATGATATTTAATACAAGAATTGTTTCTAAATACAAGCTTATAGATATGCTAAATGCAGGACGTAAAAATGAAGAAATTAAAATTAAGAGCCCGATAGTATCATCAATAATATTTGTTTTTTCAGCATCAATCTTAATAATAGCTTATTATTTAGTAACGAAGAGTGGATTAAATCCAACAGATTTTAAATTTAAAGCATCTATAGTATTGGGGATAATAGGAACAGTAGGAGTTTTCTTTGGAGTATCAGGATTCTTATTAGGTATTATCCAAAAGAGCAAAAGTATATACTTTAAGAAGTTGAATATTTTTGTTACTAGACAGCTAAGTAGCAAAGTAAATACTAACTTTATTTCAATGGCTGTAATTTCACTTATGCTATTTGTTACTATAGTTACATTATCAACAGGACTTGGATTCAAAAATGCAGTGGAAGCCGGTATTGTAGCACCTTTTGATGCATCAACAAAGCTTTTTACTGATGAAAGTAGCAAGTATCAAAGTGTAGAAGATATTATGAAGAAGGTAAATCATAATTTTAACGATGATAAATATATATTTTTTAATGGATATAATTTAAATGGAGTAGAGATTGCAGATATATTAAAACCTTATGCAGTTGGCGAGATGAAAAAAGAATAGATGCTGGTAAGGAAAGATGGGGTTATGTTGATGCTATTAAAATTTCTGATTATAACAAAATAAGAGATTTATATGGAGAGAGACCGTTAACTATAAATGATGATGAAGTATTAGTTCTTTCTAATTATGAGGGTGCTAAGGAGTCAGTAAAAAACTTAATAAAGGCTCAAGGAATTGTAGATATAAATGGAAAAGAGTATAAAGTAGCAAATACTGAATATTTAAGCGAAGCAATTTATAATTCATCTATTGCAAATAATACATTAACACTTATAGTGCCAGATAATCTAAAAGAAAATATGGAGCTAGCCTGTGCATATATGGATGTAAACTACAGTAATCCAAATGATCCTAAAGAGGAAGCAAATATGATTGCTACATTCGATGCTATAAATGGTAGAGCAAGTCAAATGGGAAACTTTAATTCAGATAGAGATAGTGAAGACCTTAGCATGCTACCTTCGATTAATACTACAAAACAGTCAGTATATGCAGATAATAAAGGAATGACTACAATAATACTTTATGTAGCTTTATATTTAGGAATAGTATTCTTAATTTCAAGTGCAGCTGTACTTGCACTTCAGCAGTTATCAGAAGCAAGTGATAGTTCTGATAGATATAAAGCGTTAAAAAAAATTGGTGCGACAGAAAAGATGATAAATAAAACTATATTTAAGCAGACAGTAATTTATTTTGCTATGCCACTTATATTAGCAATAATAAGTTCTGTAGTTGGAATAAATGTAGTAAATAAATTCTTAAGTATGTATGGTAAGTCTAATATAGTGCCTACATCATTATTGACATTAGGAATTCTTATAGTAGTTTATGGTGGATATTTCTATGTAACATATACAGGATATAAAGGAATAGTTAAAGACCATATTAAAAATAACTCATATAAAAGAATTATTTTAAGATGGTCTTTTTTTATTATCTATAAAATTAGGCGCAAATAAAAAATATATTAAATAGTATAGAATATGAGCATAGATTAAGGACTTATATTATGAGGAAAAAACATTCTAAATATAAAAAAAATAATAGAAATAATAAAAAAAAGTCGTCTTATTATAATGATAAAGAAAGTAATAAGTTACAGCTCCTTGCTGCACAACAATTAACAATAATACTTAATATATATGGGCAAGTATTGTTATATAAATCAACGTTATTAGGGGTTGAGTTTGTTAAGACACATTTTACTAATAATGAACTTATAGTACAAGCAGACGGTTTGGTAAAACAAGCAGTTAATATATTTTTCATAGCAGGATTGATATCAGCTCAACTTGCAATAATAAATTATAACATATCATACGAAGATATAAGGAATGGGTCTAATTATTCAATTCAACCTAATATAGACTTACTTACTGCCAATATTTTAAATATAACTGCAGGAATATACTGCATTAAAGCCGCAAATGGGTTATATGATAGAGATAGCTTACAAGCTATTTTAGGATTTAGATAAATTTAGATACTGAAAATTAAAGATATTAGAGAAAAACGAATCAGGAAATATTGAGAAAAATAGTAAAAAATGTTAAAATCGTAGTGTGGAATAATAAGATTATTATAATGGGTGGGGAGAAAAATGACTAAATATATAAGAAAAACTGCGATAATGTTAACAATATTTTTTATGACAATTTGTAATAACCAAATAGCATTTGCTGATGAAATTAATTTTTCAAATAAAGAAAGTTTGGAAAGTGATAAAATTAACTTTCAAAATATAACTATGAAAAATGGTTTGTCTAGTAATGTTATAACTTGTATCTTTCAAGACTCTAAGGGGTATATATGGATAGGAACTGAAGATGGATTAAATCAATATGATGGTAATATGGTAAAAGGGTACAACTATAAAAATAGTACTGAAGATAGCTTAAGTTCTACATATATAACAAGTATTGCAGAGGATGAGGATGGAGATATATGGGTTGGAACTTATGGAGGTTTAAATATCATTGATAGTGAAACAGAAAAGATAATTAAATATAGTGATAAAAATAACTTAAGCAACCCTTATATAACAGATATTTACAAAGATAGTAATAATATTATGTGGGTAGGAACAGCTTCAGGGTTAAATAGATATGATTCGAAAAGTGATAAATTTGTTAAATATTACTGGTATAATGGTGAGAATGAAGTTGCTGATAATTACATCACTGATATAAATGAAGATAAAAATGGATTTTTATGGATAGGTACTAAGCATGGGATAGGTGGAAAAAATTTAAATGAGTTAGATCACTATAAAAAGAATTTTAATAAGGAAAATTCTAATCAAATATATTCAATTGATAGAGATATAAATGGAGATATGTTGATTGCAACTAAAAGTGGGGTATTTAAGCATAATGTATTTAATAAAGATACGGATGTTTATAAAGTTAACTTTGACAAAAGTATAGAAAATAGTATTGTTACAATATTATGTGATAACGAAGGAAGTGTATGGTTTGGAACATCAGATGGATTGATAAAATATAATGAAAAAAACAATACCGTCAACACTTATAAAAAAGATGTATCATTTAATAATAGCCTAATTAGTAATTCTATCACTTGTTTACTTCAAGATAGAAATGGAGTTTTATGGATAGGAACTGATAATGGGATAAGTATATTAAATACAACTCAACAGTTTAATAATATAATAAATGACGTTTTAAGGAGAATAGACATACCAGATAGTAGTATAACATCTATAGTTGAGGATAGTAATAATGACTTATGGATAGGGACTAAGAGTAACGGAGTAATCAATTTTATTGTAGAGACTGAAGAGAGTGTTAGGTATATATATGATGAGAATGATAGTAACTCATTATCTAGCAATAAGGTAAATAATATCTTCGAGATTAAAAAAAATGAATTTGTAATATCTACAGATAGAGGGGTAGATGTTTTATATAAAGATACAGGAGAAATAGAACGTAACGTAGCTAAGGAACTAAGAGAAAAGTATGCTCATGAAATATTAACTATTTTTAATGATGGAGATTCTTTGTGGATAGGAACTAATGAAGGATTTTATAAAAGTGAAAATGAAACATATGAATTAGTAAATTATAATGAGAATTTCAAAGAGAAAGGAATTGACAATTATAGGATTGTAGATATCTTTCAAGATGAGAGAGATAAAGATATATTATGGTTAGCTGGAGAAAGATATAGTGGACTTATAAAATTTCATAAAACTTATGGCGTTATAAAAAATTATACAACAGCTGAAGAAGCTAATTCCATTAGCTATGATTTTGTAAATTGTATAAAAGGTAATGGTAATGGAGCTTTATGGATAGGAACAAAATCAGGATTAAATAAATTTGATATAGAAACTGAAAGATTTGTAAGGTATTCGGAAAAAGATGGATTGGCTAGTGATTATATAAATTCAATTGAAATAGATGATTATGGTAACTTATGGTTAGGAACAAATAATGGATTAAGTAAATTTAATGTTGAAGACAATAAATTTATGAATTTTTCTGAAATAGATGGAATTCAAGGAAACCATTTTAATAGAAATACAAGTGTAAAGATGGAGTGTGGTCAAATACTATTTGGTACATCTACGGGAGTTGTATCATTTGATCCTAAAGACATTAATGAAGTAGTTTATGAAAGTAAAAATGTTGTGATAGGGAAGGTAAGAGTAAATGGTGAATTAATTGAATTTGGAGATGAAGAAATAGATTTAGATTATAATGAAAACAACATAATGTTCCAATATTTCCTTCCGGAATACGGGGGAGTGAGAGAGGTAACCTACTTATATAAACTTGAGGGAGTGGATGATGAGTGGAAATATGCTAATAGAGGCATAGGAGCAAACTATACATTGTTAGAACCAGGTAGTTATGCTTTTAAAGTAAAAGCAATGAATAATAGTGGTGATATTACTGAAGAGAGTACTTTAAAGTTTACAATTAATAGCCCTTTTTGGAAAACTAAAATGGCATATTGTTTCTATATATTTATTATTTTAGTTATAATCTATTTTATATGGAATAGAGTCAAATTATTAAAGGCTCTAGTTAAAAAACAGACTAAGGAAATAAATCGTCAGATGGAGAAAAATGAAAAATTATATGAGAGAAGTCTAAAAAATGAGAAATTTAAAAATGATTACTTTGTAAATCTTTCTCACGAGTTAAGAACTCCTATAAATATAATATTATCTGTTTTACAGTTATTAAATTCTTTAGAGGATAGTGGGAATGTTACTAAAGAGAAAACAAAACATTATATGGAAATAATAAAGAAAAGTTCAAATAATTTATTAAAAATTATAAATGATATTATAGATAGTTCAAAGATAGAGTCTGGAGCGTATAAAATAAAGAAACAAGACAATGTAGATATAGTTTATTTAGTAGAAGAAACAGCTCTTAATATGAGCGATTATATAAAAGAAAAAGGGATTGAATTAATAATTGACCCAGAAATAGAAGAAAAAATAATATGCTGCGATCCCAAAGAAATAGAAAGGTGTATTATTAATCTTATTGGAAATGCGGTTAAATTCACTGAAAGTGGTGGAACTATTAAAGTTTTAATTAATGAAGATGATAACCTTGTAAGCATTTCTGTTGAAGATACTGGGCTTGGCATATCAAAAGATGACCAAGAGTTTATATTTAAGAGATTTGAGCAAGGAAAAGGGTCTGATTCAACTAAAGTAAGTAGTAGTGGTATAGGATTAACGTTAGTTAAGTATATAGTAGAACTTCATAATGGTAGGGTTTCATTAGAAAGTGAAGAGAACAAAGGAAGTAAGTTTACAATAACTTTACCGGAAGAATAAAGATTCAAATTTATAGTTAATTTATAATGAAGAAGATGTCAATTTAAAAGCATATTGTTTTTTATGCAATCTAGAATTAATTATTTAAATAAAGAGAAGATAATATAGAGATAAATATATTATTTAGGAGATTATTAATGGATAAGTTTAAAGAGCTATTAAATAGCTATGGCTATATCATTATTTTTATATCATTATTTTTAGAGTTAATAGCGTTACCATTGCCGGGGGAGATAATGATGGGATATTGTGGATTTCTAATTTATCAAGGAAGGTTAAATTATTTTTTTACTATCCTAGTAGCAACATTAGGAGTTGTTTCTGGAATAACAACATCTTATTTTATTGGGAAATCTTTAGGGATGCCATTTTTTCATAAGTATGGTAAGTATGTTGGACTAACACCAGAAAAGTTAGAAAAAATATCTGGATGGTTTGATAGATTTGGAAATAAGTTATTAACTATAGCTTATTTTATACCAGGGGTAAGACATATAACAGGTTATGTTTCAGGAATAACTAATGTATCATATGTAAAATTTGCAGCTCATGGGTATATAGGTGCACTTATTTGGTCAGCAACATTTATTACTATAGGAAAAGCGTTAGGGTCAAGTTGGGATTCCCTTCATAAATATGCTACTAAATATTTAATTATAGGAGCAATATTATTAGGAATTGTAGCCATATCAATATATATCTATAAAAAATATAAAGAAAGTATAAAGAAACATTTATATTTAGTTATAAATAATGTGGTCCTAATTTATAATTCAATTAGGAGAATTGAAGTTTGTATATTTATTGTAGCTATGACCTATATAGCATTAGTAATATTTACTTTCAAATTAATAGACGAATTTTTATCAAATGAAATGAGTATCTTTGATAATTTTGTATATATAGTGTTAGAGAATACTATGTATAGGACTTTTATAGAGTCTATAAGTGGCTTTAAATATATTTCGTCTGATTATATTGTAATATTGATAAGTGTATTAATAGTCGGATGGATAATATTAAAGAAAAATCATAAAGTTAAAAATGTATTATTTATAATTTTCACAATCCTAGGAGGAGAAATATTTGTTAATATTTCAAATTATATATTAAAGAGGAGTTCGGCTATTGTAGTTATAGGTAATATAAATAATAGTTTTCCCAGTAAAGATGTATTTATAGTTTCTATTTTGTTAGGGATTATTACATATTATATATTAAGGCAAAGTGAGAATAAATTTATTAAGGCTATAACTATTACTATACTTATAACAGTTTGTGCATTCGTAGGGATAAGTGATATATATTTAAAAATTCAAAACGCTAGTGGAGTAATTGCCGCATATTTATTTGCGACTCTATGGGTTGGATTATGTATAGCGGTTTTAGAACTGGCAATTATTGTACCAGAGATTGCAAACGAGTTAGAGTATTAACAATAAATTGGCTTTGACATCTATTTGTAATAATTATATTATAAAATCAATATGAAAGTTTATACTTTAAAAAATCAGAAAAGTAAATATGGAGGAGAACTAATTAGATGCCGATAGAGACTAAGGATAAGGTTGGTAATAGAATTAAAAAAAATAAAATTAGAAAAAGAAATAGAAGTTATATAATAATAGGCACAATTATTATAACATTCACAGCTTATCGCCTAGGAAAACGAATGATAGGCAAAACATACTATGTGGAAGCTACGCTCTATACCGGTGTCGCTTCAGGTTATGATATTGAAGGGGGAGGTAGCAAAGTAGATTGGGCGACAGCACAAAATGCAATGGACAACTTGCTTAGTATTATCAAGGCTGAAAGCACACTACAACGAGTATCCATGCGCCTATACGCTCGTAGTCTGATAAAAGGAAATCCAAATGAAGATAATGAATATATCAAAGCCAGTAATTATAACTGGATATATAATCATCTGAAAAATAGCCCTAATGGAAAAGAGATACTGGCACTGGTAGATAAAAGCAGCGAAGATAAAACAGTTGCTAATTTTTTCCATTATCTTAAACCAACACAGGCAAACTATCTTTACGGAGTCTTTTATTATAATTTGCACCACTACAGTTTTAATGATCTCAAAAACATCCAGGCAAATCGTAAGGGAGCCAGCGACCTGATACAGGTAAGTCATATG
>OGIX01000508.1_pt1 | contig 27251 bp, 27 predicted proteins | sample 1571901 | NCBI WGS metagenome assembly OGIX01 (sample SAMEA2582102, study PRJEB24529) | metagenome | biome: Human gut stool | place: China | collected 2011
AAAAACAAATGTAATTCTAAGGATAATGTAATATATCTTTGCCTACTTAACATATTTTTCTCCAATAAAAAATTTTACTATATTATACTCCAAATTATTGATTTTTGTTCATAATAATGCGACTAAAAAACATCAATATACTTCATAAATTTTTCCACTAAAAAAAGAGCCAATTAATTGACTCTTTTTTTAGTACTACTATACAACTTTTGTAGTTCAATCCTCATATTTAGTTCCGCAAATACATTTAAAACCTTGAAGTTAATGTTCCTTGATGAAATATCATTTTCCAATGTCCATTAAAATCTTTCCAAATTGAACTTCGTAGCGAATATTTCTTACTTTCATCTATCTCATCATGCTTTATTACCTTATACATTGCTAATACACACTTATCAGATAGCTCTCTCACAATAAAATCTTTAATTTCCCAATCTAATTCAGTATTATCATTCTTCTCTTGGAATACTTCTCCTACTTCATAAAAAGCAACATTACCAGAGCTCGTAAATTCAATAAAATCTTCTGCTAATAATTCATTTATTCTTTCTGCTGATTTTCTAACTTCCGATTTTAATAATTCATATTCACATTGATATATTAGTTTGTCAATATTTTCATTACTCAACATTCTCCCTCCATTCTATTCTGACTATTGTAACAAAATACTATATTAACTTCAATAAAGGAGTTAGCTTATTAAACTAACTCCTTTTGTGGAACTTTATATGATTTTTAGCGTCCAATCCTCACAATTCCAGATATCTGTTACAACGTCTCTATAGAATTCTGGTTCGTGGCATACTAGTAATATACTTCCCTTATATTCTCTTAAAGCTTTCTTTAATTCTTCCTTAGCTTCTACATCTAAATGGTTAGTAGGCTCGTCAAGGATTAAGATATTTGTTTCTTCATTTATAAGCTTACAAAGTCTAACCTTAGCTTGCTCTCCTCCACTTAATACGCATACTTTACTTTCAATATGTTTAGTAGTTAATCCACACTTAGCAAGTGCTGATCTTATTTCGTATTGAGTTTTGGAAGGGAATTGTTCCCATACCTCTTCAATACATGTATTATAATTAGCTTCTTTAATTTCTTGTTCAAAGTAACCTATTTGTTGGTAATCTCCTAGATGAACCTCACCACTTAATGCTGGTATTTTACCCATTAAGCTCTTAAGTAATGTTGTCTTACCAAGACCATTAGCTCCAACAAGGGCAATCTTTTGTCCTCTCTCCATATAAAGATTTAATGGTTTAGTTAATGGCTCATTATATCCAATAACTAAATCTTTAGTTTCAAAGATAACCTTTCCTGAAGTTCTTCCTTGCTTGAAGTTAAACTCTGGCTTTGGTTTTTCTGCTGCAAGTTCAATCATTTCCATTTTATCAAGCTTCTTTTGTCTAGCTTTAGCCATACCACTTGTTGCAACTCTAGCTTTATTTCTAGCAACGAAATCTTTAAGCTGAGCAACTTCTGCTTGTTGTCTTTCATATGCAGCTTCTAATTGTGCCTTGTTTGCTTCATAGATTCTTTGGAATTCATAGTAATCTCCAACGTATCTAGTAAGCTTTCTGTTTTCCACATGATAAATTAAGTTAATTACTGAATTTAAGAATGGGATATCATGTGATATAAGAATAAATGCATTTTCATAGTTTTGTAAGAATCTCTTTAACCATTCAATATGAGCTTCATCTAAATAGTTAGTAGGCTCATCTAGAAGTAATATATCTGGAGTTTCAAGTAATAACTTTCCTAATAATACTTTAGTTCTTTGCCCTCCACTAAGTTCAGTTACATCTCTATCTAAACCAACATCTAAAAGACCTAACCCCTTAGCAACTTCTTCAGCTTTAGCATCTATTACATAAAATCCGTTATTGTCTAACATATCTTGAATAACAGCTGTTCTTTCAAGAGCTTTATTCATTTCGTCTTCTTCCATTTCTCCCATTCTTCCATAAAGCTCGTTCATTTCAGCTTCCATATCAAATAGGTATTGGAATGCACTTCTTAATACATCTCTTATTGTAAGTCCCTTTTCAAGTTCGGCATGTTGGTCCATATAACCAACTCTAACTCTATTACTCCAGATAACTTGACCTTCATCTGGCATTAACTTACTTGTTATTATATTCATAAATGTAGATTTACCTTCTCCGTTAGCACCTATAAGTCCTACGTGCTCACCTTTAAGTAATCTAAATGATACATCTTCAAAAATAGCTCTATCACCAAATCCATGGCTTATATTTTTAACTGTTAAAACGCTCATCTTTCATCCCCCAGTATATTTAGCTTATTCATCTTTAATTAAAATAAGATGTGATATTAAAATCACACCTTATTTATTATACCTTAATTTTTTTTAAAATAAATAGAAAGTTGTTGTAAGTTTTAGTAGTCATATTCCTTTATATTTTCGCAAATGGAAATTTTTAAACTTCTTTCATCTACAACCTTTTTATATGAACATAAAAATTCATTTAGCTAAACATCGGTTAAGTCAATTTTACCTTCACTTCTTATAATTACATCTACATCTTCAAGCCAAATATTTATATTATTTTTTTCATTTTTAATATAATATTCACTAGCAGCTCTAACTTTTATTCTTGATTTATACTTCTCTTGGAAGCTCATCATTCTTCTGCCTTTTTCATAATCATTAGGTACAATATTGTTTAATCCTAAAGCTTTCATTTGCTCTTCTAATGCAGCAGAGTCAAAACCATATCTCTCCATAAGCTTTGATTGGATCTTCATGAATTTATCTTGAGATATACTGTTTTTCTCCATGTAAGCAGAAATTTCTCTGTTGAAATCAGCCATATTTATTTTACCTTCAGCCATCTTATAGTATAGGTCATAAATATAAGCTTCAAATTTATCAATATCTTTATCGTTAACTTTATTCTTTAATTCATTAAAATCAATTACCCTATCCATAATAACCTCCTAAGTAAACCAATTTTAATACATATTATATACTAAAATATTGATTTCTACTATATATATAATACTTTATTCATATTTAATTCTTAACTTCCATCCAAACATCTTGATATAGTTTTAATTCATCTTGGTTTAAGTATTTATACCCTTCACACTTGTCTAATATTTCTTTAGGCATATATGCATTTGGATTATTTTTAACTTCATCTGCTTGCTCTTCAATAGCTTGCTTTTGTGGAGATGTGTATCCAATTTCATCAGCAGTTCTAAACGCTACATCTTTATCACACATAAAGTTTATAAACTTTTCTGCGCCTTCAACATTCTTAGCATCTTTTGGTATAGCCCAAGAATCTAACCAATAGTCTGCACCTTCAACTGGAATAACATATTTAAACTTACCATCTTCAGCTTCTAAGTTTAATCCCTCACCAGACCATATCATAGCTATTTTCTTTTCACCGCTTCTCATTAAGTCTAGAACTTCATCTGCTCCATAAATAGGATTTACTTCTTTCTTTTGCTTAATTAATAACTCCTTAGCTTCTTCTAACTCTGATGGTACTGTTGAGTTTAATGAATATCCTAAAGTTTTTAATGCAACGCCTATAGTATCTCTAATATTATCAAACATAAATACTTCATCTTTATATTTAGGATCAAATAGAGCTTTCCAGCTAGTTATATCTTCATCAACTGTTTCAGTGTTATATATTAAGCCTATTGTTCCATTCATATATGGTACTGTGTAATCATTATTAGGATCATATGGTTTACCCATATCCCCTTCATTCATGTTTACTATGTTTGGAATATTATCCTTATTAATTGTTTGAAGCATCTCTTCTTTTATCATTTTTTCAGCCATATCGTCTGAAACTAATATTACGTCATAGCTTACTTTCCCACTAGAAACTTCTTGATACATATATTGCATATCATCAAAGGTAGTTTCATTAACCTTTATTCCAGTTTGTTTTTCAAACTCTTCAAATACGCCTTCTGCTGCATTTGCTCCATAGTTTAAAACATTTATTTCTTGCTTAGTTCCTGATGAACTACATCCAGCAAATAGTCCTACTGAAAGTATTGCAGTAGCACAAATCGATAATAATTTGACTTTTCTTTTTTTCATTTTTCTTTCCTTCCATTGTATCTTATTTTTTAAAACTTACTAATATAATATTATACAACTTTATAATTTACTATATTTTTTTCAAAAATAAAAAAGCCTATACGGCTTTTTTACCATTCTTCGTTATTTTTATCATGTTCTATAGTATTTAATGTAGCTTCGCCTCTAGCTATCTTCTTAGCTTTATTGTATAGCATTATCATTGGAACAATCATAACTGGTATTATAAAACATCCTACTATAAACCAAGCTGAGCTTATTCCGTACGTCTTGCTAATAACTAAGTAACATTGTATAGATACAATTATAGACCATATACTTATTCCAAAAGATATTAGATTAATTATTATACCAGTATCATAGAAATTACGAATAACTGTACTTGTCATTGATGCAATAAAAATAAATAAAAGGTTCATATTTTTTTCAGCTAACCTTAACATTATATAGCTATTACCTATAGGAATCCAAGCAAGCCAATTATTTGGTATTCCTTCAACTTCAGCAGCTTTATAATATGCTAATCCTGTACATATGTACACTATTACTCCAAATAATAAGAAACCTAATAAGAATAAAAATACTACTCCTAAAAATACCCCTAAGGCATCTAAAGCACTATAAATTTCTAATATATCCATATACCAACCACCCTTAATTATTAATTAAACTCATCCTACAATATGAAGAATGAGTTTATAATTATAATCTTATAAATGTGCTATTGCTTCTATTTCAATTAACGCATCCTTTGGTAACTTTCCAACCTCTACACAGCTTCTTGCAGGAGGGTTTGCACTAAAGAATGTTGCATACACTTCATTTACTGCTACAAAATCATTTATGTCCTTTAAGAATATAGTTGTCTTGATTATATTTTCTAAAGATGTTCCAGCTTCTTCTAAAATAGCTTTAACATTATTCATTGATCTTTCAGTAGCTTTTTTAATATCTGTTTCCATTTCCCCTGTTGCAGGATTAACTGGTATTTGACCTGATGTATAAACTAACTCACCAATTTTAACTCCTTGTGAATAAGGACCTATAGCTGATGGTGCTTTTGTTGTTGAAATAATTTCTCTTTTCATTAATTTTACCTCCATGATTTTATAATCAAAATATTCTCCTATTTATTGTACCATATTTTCAAATAATATTACCAAATTATTCACTCTTTTATTTTCTTATCTTTATAATAATTGTATAATATTGTATTGCTTATTTTAAGAAGGGGGCTATATATGAGTAAAAATGTTAATATCGATTGGAAAAACCTTGGCTTCAGCTATATAAAAACTGATTATCGTTATATTTCTTATTGGAAAGATGGTAATTGGGATGATGGTAGTTTAACAGAAGATGATAAGTTAAGTATAAGCGTTGCTTCAACTGCATTGCATTATGGACAACAATGCTTTGAAGGTTTAAAAGCGTACAAAACTAAGTCTGGTAAAATTCAACTATTTAGAGCAAATGAAAATGCTAAAAGGTTAAATAGTAGCTTAAGAAGACTTCTTATGCCTGAAATACCTGTAGATAAGTTTATTGATGCTTGTAAAGATGTTGTAAAAGCTAACGAGCACTTTGTACCACCATACGGTTCAGGAGGTACATTATACATTAGACCACTTGTAATAGGAATTGGAGATAATATCGGAGTTAAACCTGCATCAGAATATATATTTACTGTATTCTGTATGCCTGTTGGTGCATATTTTAAAGATGGTATGACACCTTGTAACTTTACAATAACTGATTACGATAGAGCTGCTCCCTTAGGAACAGGTTCATATAAGGTTGGGGGGAATTATGCTGCATCACTTGTTCCACATAAACTTGCTGTTGAAAGAGGATTTACTGATTGTATATATCTCGATCCATCAACCCATAAATATATAGAAGAAGTTGGCGCTGCAAACTTCTTTGGAATAACTAAAAATAATGAATTTATTACACCAAAATCAGCTTCTATACTACCAAGTATAACTAAATATTCTTTAATGTATATAGCTGAAAAATACTTAGACATGTCTGTATATGAAAAACAAGTTCCTGTAGACAACTTAGATCAATTCGTAGAAGCGGGTGCTTGCGGAACTGCCGCCGTAATAACACCTATTGGAGGTCTTGAATATAATGGTAATCTTCACGTATTCTATAGCGAAACAGAAGTCGGACCTGTAACAAAAGAGCTTTATAGAATACTTTGTGGAATACAATTTGGAGATATTGGAGCTCCCGATGGATGGATTTTTGAAGTTAATATCTGATTAAATAAAAAATATTACTGGAAATCATAATCTCCAGTAATATTTTTTATAAGCTATAATTCTATTCAATTATAAATAGTCCTATCAGTATTATTTTTACTAAAATATTTATTGATATATTTATATACTTTATATTAAACTATAGCTTTGCTTATAAATCCCTTAGACGCATTTAATTTATTTTCCGCCTCTTCTTTATTGCAAGCAAGCATTATCATCACTATAGCTAACTTGCAATTTCTACCTGACTCTTCAAAAACTTTTTCTGCTAAGTCATAGCTACATTCAGTAGCTTCCATTATTATTCTCTTAGAACGTTCTATTAGCTTAAGGTTAGTTGCTTTTAAATCTACCATAAGATTTTTATAAGTCTTTCCAATTCCAACCATAGATGCTGTAGATAACATATTTAATACTAATTTTTGAGCAGTACCTGCTTTTAATCTTGTTGACCCTGTTATAACTTCCGGTCCAACTTCAACTTCAATTGCTATCTTTGCTATCTTTCCTACTTCACTATTATTATTACAAGCTAAACATACAGTAAGCGCACCAATTTCATTTGCCTTCTCTAATGCTCCTATTGTATGCGGAGTTCTTCCGCTTGCAGCTATCCCTACAACTACATCATTTTCAGTTACTCCTGCAGATTCTATATCAATTGCTCCTTGCTCTCTTGAGTCCTCTGCTCCTTCTTTTGCCTTTACAAAAGCTGAATCTCCTCCTGCAATTATTCCTACTATTTCATTTGTTGTTCCAAAGGTAGGTGGACATTCTACTGCATCAAGCACACCCAATCTCCCACTTGTACCTGATCCAACATAGAAAAGACGTCCATTATTATTCAAAGCTTCTATAATTCCAACAACAGCTTTCTCTATATGTTCAATCTCATTTTCTATACTTTCAGCTACTGTTCTATCTTCTTCATTCATAACCTTTAAAAACTCTAATGTATTTAAATTGTCTAAATTCATAGTTTTAGGATTTCTTTTCTCTGTAACTAAATGGCTAATCTTAACCTGATTCATAAATATTCACCCCTATTTTATAGTTATAATAAACTTTTATAGTTTAACAAATCTTATCCTAGTATCTTTATCTATATATTTTAATAAATCTATATAGTCTGGATGAATAAATCCAATTACATTTACCCTAGAGTCTTCTTCTAAATCTTCCTTTAATAATTGTACTTCACCACAATATCTTCCTATAAGCTCATTATCTATAGTAATTGAGCCTTTTCTCCTAAATATATTATTATATGGTCGTATTCCTTCCACTCTAGGAGTTGTTAACCTTACAACTGATTCAGGTACATCCGCACGAGACCTATATTCACTCTCATAAAAATACTCATACCCTTTTTCAAAGTATGCCTTAATTGACATAATATTATTTTCCATATATTCATTGATAAATTCTAATGTCTCAATCTTTGCTTTACTATCTCCGATCAATACATCAGTAACACTGCATATATTTATTAATTCAACAGCTGCCACATATGGATTCATTCCTCTATGCTTTTCAACAGTAGGAAGCCCCTCATACAATGGAAATCTCCTCAAATCATCACCTGGAACAAAAGCTTGAATCTTAAGTCCATATTTTATAAATTCTTCATTTTTCTCTTTAAATTTATCAATGCCTAAAGCTGTATTATTTTTAGGATAAAAATTATGAGTTAGTAGTATGTTTTCGAAAGATATACCTGCTCTTTTAGCTTCTTCCAAGTACTTACCATCAATCACACTAGCATTTAACATAATATCGAAATCACTCAATAACATTTTTACAGTTTCGAAATCATCGAAACCATAATCTAATCGTAGTGCAGTAAATCCTATTTTTTTTAAAGAGTTATAATCTCCCTCTTTTATCCTAAGCATTTCAAAAGTATTTGGTGAAATGTCAGGAACAATTGATAAACCTAACTTAGTACATGCTTCTATAAACTTTGGCATCTTTTTATCTACTTCAGAATAATCCTCTTCTGGAATATGTAATGAAGTAAATACATACTTTGCTCCAATCTTCGCAGCCTTCTCTAAATAGTTATAATCTAAATCTTGTAAATATACTGAAATTCCTAACAATTTTATTCCCCTTTTTATAAAATTTTCTTATATATTTTCTATTAAAGAAGCATACATATATGCCTTAGTAAACTTTCTACTTCCACACTCTAAACTTCTTACTTTTCCCATTGTTTTGTAGTAATCATTATATGGAACATTATTAATTTTTCCATTAAATATCTCATATGATTTTAATGCATTAAACCATATATTAAGCTCCTCTTCACTTAGCTCATAGTATGCTTGTGGAATAAATCCTACTAAATCCTCACAGTTTTCACCGTATAATAATTTTATATTCATTCCATTTTGTCTACATATTTTAACAGCTTCCGTAACTGTGTAATATGTATAATAGTGTCTTGGATGTAATGTACCACTATAGTGAGTTATAATTAAATCGACTTTTTCTTCTGTAAAATACTTAACTAATATTTTTATAAATTCACTTTCGGTAGGTAGCTCTCTTGATAAATATCCAAGTGCATTACAATCTGCGCTCATTCCCTTTGCTGCATTCTCATTTTGAGAAACTAATTTTTTTAAATATAAATCATTTTCTTCTTTAGTTGCATTTGGATCTTCTAATCTACCTTGAGTAACATGAACAAAAGTACATTTAGCTCCTAAATTAGCATATTTAATAACTAATGGCCCTCCTAATAATTCTGCATCTAAAGAATGTGCCCCTATACTCATAACTCTTTTTATATTGTTCATTTATATAATTCCTCCTAATAATCTATTTAAAAATCTTTTTATTAATGCTTGTCCTAGAAATAAAAATTAAACTATTTCTAGGACATATATACTCAAAAGAACTATTTAAAACACTTTTTAATCTTTTATTTTATTAATCAAACTTTTTATTATATAAATAGTAATTTCTATATACTTTTACCCCGTGCTTTTCATAAAATCTCATACCAGCACCATGAGTCCATAGGAAGTATAGATAATACAATTTATTACTCTTCATATCATCCATCATCAAGTTAAATAAAACTCCCCCAATCCCTGAACTTCTTAAGCTATCACTTACACCAAATGGACCGAATCTACAATCATTTCCATCCATTTTTCTCATACAAAAACCAACTACATCATTATTTTTATCTACACAAATCCATATAAGCTTCTCTGCCTCATTATTTTGCATAGCCATTAATGCATTTCTCTTCCATCCGCCTCCAAACGTTACTCTTAAAAACTCCAATAACTTCATTGAGTATTTATAATTAAACTTCTTAAATACATATCCTTCTGCTTCTAATTGAGTTTTTCTTATACTTACTCTTTCTGGAAAGCTATAGTTCCAAAGATCTCTTTGCATGCTTACAGCCTCACCAGTTTTGTTATAGCTAAGATTTTCAAAGAAAGCTATACTTTTAGGATAGCTTTCATAATCTAATCCTGGGAAAAAGTAGCTTGGGCTATAAGAAGCAAGAGTTATAGTCTTTGCACCTTTTTCTACTAATCTTTTTTCAACTTCTTTTACTAACTCACTACCCACATTTTTTCTTCTATAATCTTCTTTTACGAATAGTAAATTTATCCATCCTCTTTCAGGCTCAAGCCCTCTATCTAAATATGGTACTTGTCTCTTAGTTGCTAATACAAATCCTATAACTTCATCTTCTTCTAAAGCTATAAGTGCTAAATCACAATTAAAATTATCATCAAATAACACCTGTTTCCTAAATTGATCTATTGATACAGTATCTGCAGTAAGACATTCATTCCATAATTCTACTACTTTACTTTCATAATCTTGTATATAACTAATTATTTTCATATTCACAAACACCTTCCTTAAGTTCATTCTCTAATTCTTGTTTTTCTAATACTTTAAAGAATGGATAGAATATTAATCCTAATATTACATAGTTACCCAAACTAAACAATAGAGCAAACCAACTTCCTCCAGTTCCTAAAAATGCTCCAATAGGTGCTGGAACTGTCCATGTAACTTGTGTAATTATTGCTGGTATCATCGGAATTACTGCTGTAAAGATATATGTCCACACCCATAAGAAAGCAAATCCAAATACCCACGGAATAAATAATATTGGATTTAAAACAATTGGTAATCCAAACATTACTGGTTCAGCTATATTAAATATTGTTGCAGGTAATGATAATCTACCTAATGTTCTATATCTCTTAGTCTTAGATAATGCAGCTAAAAGAGCTATTGGCAATACTGATATACGAACAAAGTATCCACACCACTCTGTAGTAAATAAGTTTGGTATAACTTGAGCTCCTGCTTTAAATGCTTCCATATTTTCAGTTATCATATTTGTCCAAATAGGGGACATAACACTTCCAACAACATTAGATCCATGTATTCCTGTAAACCATAAAACCCTATCAAGCATAAATGCAAAGAATTGAGGGATAGGTCCCTTACCTGCATTTACCAAAGGTTCAAATAACATATTTATTAATACAGGCATATTTAATCCTAAAACATGTGATATTATCCAAGAAGTTAACATTACAAATATTGATGGAATTAAAGCCGTAAATGCATCTAATACCATTGGTGGTACTCCATTTGGAAGTTTTATTGTAAAGTTCTTATTTATAAGAAATCTATATAACTCTACAGCAAAAATTGATATAAATATTGAAGTAAACATACCTGTACTTCCAAAGTTAGTAGCTTCTATTACTAATCTTCCATCTTCAGCATTAAACATTGGGAAGAACATCATAAAACTAATAAAAGATATTAATGCAGTAGCAATTGGATTAATCTTTGCTCCTCTTTCCTTATAGTAATCACCTAAGAAATACCCTGCTACTATAGAAATACATACAGCCAAAAGCCCCAACGATGAGTTGACCCCAGCCCATAACTTTCCAGAGATAGGAGCAACTATATTACTCCATCCTGGAATAGGTAATGCTGCAATTAGAATCAGAAGTGAACTAAAAAGTAAAATTGGCATAGTAGTCATGAATGTACGTTGAACTACTTGTAAATACCTCATTTCTGATAATCTTATCAATGGTGGTGCCATTTTCTCTTCAATAAATCTCGTTATTTTCTCCATTTTTTAACACTCTCCTATAAATTCCATTTTATAAAATAATTTTTGAAATCGATTACTTGATTGCTATTAGTTGTTTCAAATTTATAATTTTTTTGCGATCTCCTTAATAATTTTTTCTCCATCAATCATCCCATAAGCAACCATATCTATTACTTCAACTGGTATATCTCCAGCCAACTTTTTTATTTCTGATAATTTGTATCTTACTTGTGGTCCAAGTAATACTAAATCAGCTCCAACAATACTATCCTTCGCACCGTTAATTGAATATGCATGTATATCATATTCTAACTCTTGTTTCTTAGCTGCATCTAACATTCTAGTTACTAATAAACTTGTTGACATTCCCGCTGCACATAATAATACAATCTTCTTCAAAATTATCTCTCCCTTTTGAATTTTTATTTCATTTATTTTTGTCGACATCATAATCTTAACACGTTTTCCCAACAAAATAAATACTTTTTCCCAAAATTTTTGGGAAATTTTTTGAAATTTTATTTTACTTTTATGCTATAATTATTTATAGTTAATCATTTTTGGGAGGAGAATATATGAGTCCAATAGAAACAATACTTTTACACGAAAAAGAATTTACTAAATCAGAACATAAAATAAAAGAAAGTATTATAAATAATCCAGATATAATAGCATGTTTTCCTTTAGTTACTGCAGCCTATAAAATGAATGTATCCAAGTCTGCTTTACTTAGATTTTGTCAAAAATGTGGCTATGATGGTTTTTCTGAATTTAAATATGAAGTATCTAGATACTTACATTCTGGTAATATGTATAAAAATAATGAAGTAAATTCTTCTGAAGAAATTATTCAACTATTCATTAATCAGCTAACAATCCTAAAGGAAAATAATTTAGATACAAAGTTAGAATCTATATGTAGTGAAATATTAAATGCTAGGAAAGTAAAGATATATGGTATCCATGAAACTGGTTTAGCAGCAAAGCATCTTCAATATAGACTTACTACTTTAGGTGTAGACTCTGAAAGTGTTACAGACAATAGTTTAATCGTTGAAAAAGCACAATTTTCAAATTCTGAAGACTTAAACATATACTTCTCACTTTCTGCAACTACATCACTTATTACAGAATCTATAGATAATGCTTTAATCAAAAATAGTAAAGTTGTATTAATAACCCAAAATAGTAAATCTAAATTTTCTAAAATTATCGATAACATAATTGTTTTACCAACTTTTACTCTATCTAAAAACAATCTTTTTATTGATAGTCAGTCATTAAACTTTATATTAATAGAACTTATAGTAAATAAATTATCTAAACTTTTATAGCTTAATATACTTTAGTCTTAGCTCTGTTAGCTATCTTTATTGTCATACTACACTTTCTTAAATAATCATAGGCTAATATTTATGATTATTTCTAAACTTGTTTGTATAACATTAGCTCTAATCTAACAGAGCTTTAACTCTACATAAAAAAACTTACTGAAAATATAATTTCTCAGTAAGTTTAAATTAACATTTACCACATATGGACAAATATTATACAACTCCATATTGTAAAAAGTAATTGTATATAGCTCCTAGTTTACCTGCATCATTTCTAAATTTACAAGCATCAATCTCAGTATATTCTGCAACATATCCATTAAGTCTATTAGTTGTTTCTCTTAAATCTTCAATTAGTCTTGGAACTGCACTTATTCCTCCACCTATTAAAACCTTCTGTGGATCAAAACACATTGAAAGATTAGAAATTAATATTGAAACTTCAACTAGCCATTCTTGATAAACTTTGTTAATCTTCTCGTTATCCAAGTTTGCAAATACATACTCACCATTTACTTCTTTGCCTAAAACTTCTCCAACTCTTCTCATTAATACTTGAGCTGAAGGTGTTGTTTTTTTAATTATACGTCCCTCTTCATTACTAAAACTTATATAGGCCAATCCAAATTCACCAGCCTTAAAGTTAGTTCCTCGGTAAAGTTCATTATTTATTACAGCTCCACCACCAACTCCAGTACCTAAAGTAATAACAAAAAAGTTCTCACAATCTTTTCCTGAACCTAGCCACTTTTCAGCTAAAACTGCACACTTAGCGTCATTTTCAATAGCTATATTATATTTAGTTCTTGCTTCTAATTCCTTCTTTACATTATATTTTTTAAAGCTTTCTCTAATACTGAAATCATTATTTTCACCTGTTTTAGGATTTATAAATCCAGGACAGCTTACCCCAACACCTTCTATTATTTCCTTAGCTTCTGATAATTTTATTATTTCTTCTAAAGTATCTATAAAAACCTCTGCTTCTTTAGGTGTTGGAATCTTGTCTGAAAAAACTTCTTGTCCATCTGCTAAATAAATTCCAAATTTTATAAAAGTTCCACCTATATCTATAGCTAAATATTTTTTCATAATCTTAATTTCCTCTCTTCCTCTATGATTATATCTCTACTGGAAGTACACCTTTTGGAATTACCTCTCCTAGAAGAATCTTATACAACGAATCTAAAGCAAGTTGAGTATATTCATATATAGCTACTGCACTTCCTATTTCTTCTTTATTATAGCTACAATCATATGGAGCTCTTAATGCTACTAAAATTACATTCTTAGTTATAGACAATAACTTATCTAACAGTATTTGCAAATCATTATTTGACAATAAATTCATTGTCCCTATTACTACTGTATCATTATCTCTAATATTGCTTAAAATCTCATCATAATTTATATTATTCAAATCATAATTTATATAATCACAATTTATTAATCTTGCTAAATCCTTTGCAAAGTTTATTTCAACAATTTTATCCTCTGCTATTGTAAATGGTCTTGCTATAGGAGAAATTACGCAAGAAACCTTTTTTAATGGTATAAGTTCATTTTTATCTCTTACCACTGTAATACTATTTTCACTTACCATTCTTGTATAGTCACTATGTTCTTTAAGTTCCTTTTCAGATAATTCCTTAGTCTTCTTAGAATTTAAATTATACTTTTCTTTAAACTCTAATACTTTACTTACTCTCTCATCTATTAACTCTTCTTTTAAAATACCACTTTTAACTGCTTCATAAACTGCTTCCATAGCTCCTACTTGCTTCTTTAAAGTATGACTTATGCAAATAAGATTTACTCCTGATTCTATTGACATTACAGCAGCCTTTTCTGTTCCATAGAAGTCTGATATAGCTTTCATTTCCATACAATCGCTTAATATTAAACCTTTAAATCCAAGCTTTTCCCTTAATAATTCAGTAAGAATTTTTTTTGAAAGTGTAGCTGGAAAATTTTCTTCTTCTAAGGTTGGAAATAATATATGCGATGTCATAATTGCATCTAATCCATCCTCTATACATTTTTTAAACGGTAAAAGTTCAATTCTATCTAATCTTTCAATTGTATGAGGAACCATTGGTAAATCTATATGTGAATCTTTCCCCGTATCTCCATGCCCTGGAAAGTGCTTACCTACAGCAACAACACCTTCCCCCTTAAGTCCTCTTACTTGTCCTTTCCCTAACCTTGCAACTACTTCTGGGTCATCTCCATATGATCTTACTCCTATAACTGGGTTTTTCATATTATTATTAACATCCAATACAGGTGCCAAATTCATATTTACCCCACAACTTAAGAGCTCTCTTCCAGTAAATGAACCTAACTTATCAGAAACCCCATTAACCCTACTTGCAGCTACAGCCATATTTCCTGGAAATACTGTTGCATCACTAGGCATTCTACTTACCATTCCACCTTCTTGATCCATTGAAATAAAAGCTGGGATTTTATTATTTTCAATCATTAACTTTTGTATTGAATCAGTTAATTTGCTTAATGACTCTATACTATCTACATTTCTCTGAAATAATATAACATTTCCTACATTATACTCTTTTATTAATGTTTCTATTTGATTATCTATTTCTAAAGAATGAAATCCAACTATAAATAGTTGTCCTATTTTTTCTTTTAAAGTCATTTTATTTATATCCATAATAAACTCCTAATACATATAATATTTTTCTATATTTTTTATAAATATCTCATCTTCTTTTATAGCTTTATTTATTATTTCTTCAGCAGTTAACTTTTCCTCTCTTAATTCATCTCCACCAAATATTAAATCTATAAATGGTTTGGCACCTTCAGTAAAAGGTTTAATATATTCAAATTCTTCTTTATGAATCTCTTTAATAACCTTTAATAATCTTATTCCAAAATTAAAAGCTTTAAATTTCTTCCTGTCAACTATATGAATTGCAATCCCCTTACATAATTCATCCTTATACTTAGAGAATGTAGGGGTAAAATAAATTGGTCTTACTTTAACTCCCTCAAGATTATAACTTTTCATTTTACTAATAACATCTATATTGTTCATCCAAGGAGCTCCAATTACCTCAAAAGGCTTAGTAGTTCCTCTTCCCTCTGAAACATTAGTACCCTCAAATACAGTTGTTCCAATATATGCAATAGCTGTATCTATTGTTGGCATGTTAGGAGAAGGGGGAATCCATACTAAATCCGTCTCATCATAATACTCTCCACTCCAACCTTCTACCTTTACTATAGATAAATCACAATTTATCTTATATTCTATATTTATATAATTAGCGAACTCTCCTATAGTCAATCCATATCTCGTAGGTAATGGGTATTTGCCTACAAAAGACGAATACTCACCGTTTAATATATTACCCTCTATATTTCTACCTATAGGATTAATTCTATCTAATACAATAATTTTCTTATCAAACTCATTACAAGCTTCCATTGCGTAAGTTAAAGTATAAAGATATGTGTAAAATCTAGCTCCTACATCTTGTATATCAAATATAAGAATATCTATCTCTTCCAACATTTCTTTAGATATCTTCTTACTTGAACCATATAAGCTCCATACTAGAATTCCAGTCTTTTCGTCAATATAGTTATCTACTTTAACACCAGCTTGTATATCCCCTCTTACACCATGCTCCGGAGAGTATAATGCAACTAAATTAAATCTTTCATTCAAAATATCAATGGTAGATTTTAAATTTTTATCTACCCCTGTTGGATTTGTAATTAACCCTATTCTTTTTCCTTCTAGGATCTCTTTATATTTTTCTATATTATCTACTCCATTTTTTACATTAACCATAATTTCATCCCCTTATGACAAACAATTTTACCTATTAAATTGCGGCAAATACTCCTTATGAGCTTCTAATAATTCATCTAAAACAATTTTTCCATATTTTTGTGATTGTACTAATGGATTCATCATCATTGCTAATAATGCTTTGTCATAATCTCCAGTTACAGCTGCTTCACATGTGGCTATTTCAAAAGATTTTATTTGTTGAACTAATCCTTTTGCTGCTTTTGGTAGTTTTCCTACTGATATTGGCATTGGGCCGTGTTTTGTGATTATAGCACTTATTTCAACTACTTCATCATATTCAAACTCTTCCATAACACCTTTATTAACTGTATTTACTACTTGAATATCACCTTTATCATTGTAAATTGAACTAATTAGATTGCATGCAGCATCACTATAGTAAGCTCCACCTCTTTTTTCTAATTGCTTTGGCTTTTCCTTTAGATTCTCATCCTTATAAAGCTCAAATAACTCATTTTCTAATTTCTTAACATTTTCTGCTCTAGTCCCATTTTTCTCATAATTCTTAATGGATTCCTCTAAACTCTCTTTCGCCATGTAATAATATCTGTGATATGGTGATGGTATTGCCCCTAACTCTCTAACAAAAGCATTTGCCCACTCTGTACCAGTGATATTATTCATGCTTTGATTGCCCCATTTGCTCAATACATAATCTGTTTTATCCTCACCATTTAAATATACACCTGTTGCATATCCCATATGATTTAGTCCACCAAAGGTAACATGTACATTTTTACAATCAGCATCTAAAATTTTAGCTATAGCCGTATGCATATCTATAGGTACATTACATAAGCCAACTGCCCTAGTTATATTAGTATATCTATTAATAGCCTCTGTTACTATTCCTGCTGGGTTAGTGAAATTTATAAGCCAAGCATTAGGGCATAATCTCTCTATATCTTTGCATATATCTAATATAACTGGTATTGTTCTTAAAGCTTTAAATAGCCCACCAGCTCCGTTAGTTTCTTGCCCAAACATTCCATGACTTAAAGGGATTCTCTCATCCTTTATACGTGCCTCTAATAATCCAACTCTCATTTGAGTAGTTACAAAATCTGCATTCTTAAGAGCTTCTTTTCTATCAAGAGTTAAATAAATTTTCATAGGTACATTAGCTTTTTCAACCATTCTTTTAGCTAGATTTCCAACTATATTTAACTTCTCTTTTCCAGCTTCACAATCTACAAGCCATAACTCATCAACTGGTAATTCATCATATCTTTTTATAAATCCTTCTATAAGTTCTGGTGTATAACTAGAACCTCCACCGATTGTTACTATTTTTAAACTTTTTTTCATTTTACTTCACCCTTTCAATACACTAATTAAACAACTATAATTTTATGTATCAACACTTTAATTTTTTTAAAGCCTCCACCTCATTTGAGGAGAAGGCCTTTATATTTTTATTCTGTAAAGTATAATTCATTTGCTTTGATCATCTTAGCCAACATTTGATTCATACTTCCAAAATAGTAGAAACTACTTTGAAGTTGTCCTGATTCACCTTCTGGAAGACTTAATGCTGTGTCATATACTCTTAAAGGTGCTGATTTTTCTATTACTGGCATAAATAAACTTAAATCATTTAATAATGTCATGAACTCTTCAGTTAACTTTTCAATGTCTTCTTTTTCTGTAGCTTGGAATAATTGTCTTAGCATTTGAGTTATATTGTATTCTTTTCCTGTGCTTGGTGCTGTTAATATTCTATCTTCACCTTTTTCAAGTTGTGGTAATCCAATTCTTGCAGAAGTTAAAATGTTATTAAATGCTTCCCAAGGATGAGCATAAGTACCAGCTCCACCTAAGAATGTACTTCCAATCATAGCATCTTCGCTTGAAAGGTAACTCCAGATTGTACCACCTTCCATTGGCTTGAAGTCTACATCAAATCCAAATTCTTTTAACATAGCTGACATAGCTTCTGATGTTAACATTAATGATGGCCAAGAGTTAATAGTTGCTATTTCTATAGTCACAACTTCACCTTTTTCATTTGTCCAAATTCCATCTTTATTTTTGCTCCATCCAATAGATTCAAGTACTTTTATAGCTTCTTCAATGTTATACTTATAATCTGTTAAGGTATCAATAAACCCATCAGTAGTATAATTATCTATTAATGATGGTATTAATCCTGTGTTTCTAGTATCACTTAAGAAGCTTCCTGGTTCTGCAATTGAAATTAAAGTTTCTCTATCAGTTGCAAGAGATATTGCTTTTCTTACTTCTGGAATACTTACTGGATACTTAGATGCATTAAATGCGAATCCAATTTGAGAAAGCTCTGGTATAAATACTTTTCTCATAGTTTCCTCGTATTTCTTATCAACTTGCGCTGCCATATCTATACTTAATCCACCATTTTCCAGTGAATATTGTTGTTCTAAAACAGATGTTGCAAATGCTTCTGAGCTTCCTGGTCTTAATCCTCTTACTTGTTCTATATATACGTCTTCTCTATACTCTGGATTTTGTTCAAATAATATTTCTGCAGTAGTAACATTGCCTATTACGTATGGTCCAGAACAAATAACTTCCTTAGGTTCTGGCTTAAATGTTAATAAATCATTATTAATATTAGTTAAAGCTTCTTGTCCTTCTACAGTATATTCATAAGTATTAGTTGCTTCTTTATATTCTCTTTGCGTTTCTGCCACTACTTTATATTGATCTGCCCATTTTCCATAAACTGATGTTGGAGACATTATTGGTAAAGCAAATGCTATGTTTAGTAATAGCGGACTTTCTGATGCATAAGTTATTTGCACTGTTAATTCATCAACTTGCTCAATTTTTTCTGCATATGTCCATACTGCGCTTTTACCGACATTTACATAATAATTTGTCATTACATCAGTTGCAGTAAGTGGTGAGCCATCACTCCACTTAAGCCCTGATTTAAGCTTCATTGTTAACACTTTATTTTCTAAGGTATAGCTTTCTAATAAACTTTCTTTAAATGTAGTTTCTGGGAATGCTGAAAACTCTGCTAAGTAATCAAACATAAGTGGTTGAATTGACCAATTTACCCCTGCTGTATCATATGGGTTACCATTGAATGCTGGAGGTGGTTGTACATCTACTAAAGTAGTCACAACTTTATCGCTTGACACTGCTTCGCCTTTCAATTTAAGTTCAGTATTTTTTAACTCTTCTCCCCCATTACTCTCTTCATTATTTCCACATCCAACAAGAGATGTACCTATAATCCCAACAGATAAAATCAACGCAATAATTCTTTTAGCTTTTTTGTTCATTATTTTCTCTCCCCTTTTCCTTAATTTCATTTATTAATATTTCATTAATAACCCGTCTAAATTTTATGATATTTGTATTTTCCCTAGTAGGATGAACTCGATTGGTTAACATAATAATATATATGCCTAGTTCCTTTTCTATCCATAATGATGTGCCTGTATAACCAGTATGTCCATATGAATTCCGACTAAACTCTACACCTGCTGGTAATACTTCTGTTCCATCATTTATTAAGAAACCTAATCCTCTACCTTCATCTAAATTTTCTGTTTGATTTTTAATACTTTCTTCTAGTATTTCTTCACCTATTATATCTTTACCATTAAATTTCCCCTTATTTAATAGCATAAGTGCAAAGTTCTCTAAATCCTTTATAGTGGAAAATACTCCTGCATTTCCAGAAATACCATTTAAAAACCTTGAGTTTTCATCATGAACTATACCTTTTAGATATCTTTTATTTGCTTTATCATATTCTGTTGAAGCAACATTATCATCTTCAATAACTCCATATCTTGTATTCTTCATTTCTAATGGTCCAAATACTATTTCTCTACTAAGCTTGTCTAATGATTTTCCACTTACTTTCTCTAATATATTTCCTAGAAGTATGTAACCCATACAGCTATAAATAACTTTTTCTCCTGGATTACACTCTAGTTTGCTATCTAAAATAGCCTTAATGCCGTCATCATAACTACTGGATACCTTACTTAAATTAAAGGATGCATTTAATCCACTAGTATGAGTAAGTAAATTTTTAATCGTTATATTTTTCTTATCCTCTTTTACATCAAAAAAATTATCTATTTTATCATCTAACCTTATAATATCTAACTCTAATAATTTTAATGTTACCATTGTAGTTGATACGATTTTTGACATAGATGCTATATCAAATATCGTATCCATATTTACTTTTTTTTCTGTTGGATATACTGATCTATATCCAACAAACTCTCTTCTCAAAACACCATTCTTATTTCCTATGGAAATTATCCCACCTGGGAAAACTCCACTTTCTTGACCAAACTTAAAACAATTTATAGTTTTATCAAAAGAAATATCCATAATTAATTCTTATATACCCTCTCTTATTACTCGCTTTTGTATTGGATCTATTTCAAAACATTCAGCATAACTTCTTCTAGCTTCTATTCCTCTAACCTGCTTTAAGTTGGAATAGTAATCTTTATACTTAAATGACTTACTATTTAAGGCAAACCAATGATGATTTATAGCTTCTTGCCATAGGTTATATCCTTCATCTGTGATAACAGAGTATATATATGGCTTGAAATCAGTTGGGTCTTCCCAATTCTCTGCATAATATGGACCTGATGCAAAGTGAGCTTTATTTTCTCTTTCTAATGCAGGTAATCCAGCAAAGAATTGTGCATCATTAACAATTCTATGAGTTGTTGCATGATCTTTGTGCATACTTTTACTCCAATGAGTTATTAATACATTTGGCTTATATTTTCTTATTAAATCACAAACTTGTAATCTAACTTCTTTGTTATCTGGAAGCTCTCCATCTGCGTACTCTAAAACAATAGCTTCTCCATTTAACATTTGAGCAAACTTATTTGCTTCATCTACCTTTTGAACTCTATATTCTTTATCTGTTAAGTGAGGTGGGTTTCCTCTTTCTCCTGCTGTTAATGCAACAGTAATTATTTTATGCCCTTGTAACGCCATAGTTGCAAGCGTTGCTCCTGCTGTTAACTCCATATCTCCAATATGTCCACCTATTGCCATAATTGTTCTCTTATTTTCCATTACTTTATCTCCTTTCTCATATCTGCCCAAGTTCTTACAATTTTAAAATTTGCTGATTCATATATATTCCTTGCTGGATTATTCTCTCCTGTAAATAATGTCATATACTCTGCTCCTTGATCTTTTAACCCTTTGCATAATGCAGAGAATAATACCTTTCCAGCTCCATGTTTTCTATATTCTGAATGAATCCCTATACCACAGAAACTACCTCTTTTACTATCTTGAACTGTTAATGGACCTGTAAAACCACATACTTTTCCTTTATGCTCTACTATTAATACTGGATCTATCCCCGATTCTCTATTTAAATTTTCAGTAATTATTTCTTTCCATAAAGGATTATCTAAATCTTCAAACAATTCATCAAATCCATAATGTTTATCTTTATCATAATAAACAATCTCTATATCCTTATTTTTTAATTCTTCTAATTTATTTTTAATTTTATCCGTATACTCAAAATCTTCTAATTTTCTATAGTATGAATTTTGATTAACTATATCTCTATATCCCATATTTTTAAAGAATATATAAGCTTCACTTGATACATCAACACCAGGTGCATTAGGATGATCATGATATACGGTATTTGGTACAATCCATTCTAAATTTATTGGATTAAAAAATATTAAATCTATCTTTTTAAGTTCATTGTTTTTCTTTAATTCTCCCTCTAATGCGTTAACTATTGATTTTCCTATTCCTTTTCTTGTATATTCACTATCTACTAATACAAAGGTTAGGTATGCAGTATCTGTATTTTCTTTACAACACCCATTACCAAATCCAACAATCTTATCATCAACTTTATAAACTAAACTTACTTTTTTTAACCCATCTTCTTTAATAAATTTATTTATAAATTCCTCTTCTTTTAAATCTTTATGAATAAAACGTCCTTTTTCACGCTCCGTATTCCATAAATTAACAACCTCTTTAATGTTACTTTGCGCTAACTTCTCTATACCCATCTTAATCCCCCTACCTATTACTTATTTGTTCCCTTTCAAGTTCTATTTCTCTTTCTCTCTTTTCAAAATATATTGGTACTAACAATGATACTAATGTAACTACTGAATTTACCGATATTACAATAGCATAAACTACATTAGTTTCAGGTGTTTTATCTGAGAATATAAATCCAACTATAGCTACTAATAATAAAGCACCTACCATTACACCTATTAATCTTAGAAACTTAACTACTTGACATAAATCTATTTCTGCATGTTCCTTTCTAACAGTATTTTTTCTGCGTGATGACATGAAACCATCCCTCCTTCAAATTCTCTTAGAACTGGTTCTTCCTTTTCACATTTCTCAGTATAATGTAGACATCTTGGATGGAACTTGCATCCTTTTGGTAGATTTAATAAACTCGGCATGTCCAAAGTCCTAAGCGGAAGCTGCTGTACATGTTCACTTCTTGTATTTGGATCAGCCTCTGGAACTGCACTAATTAACGCATGGAAGTATGGATGTTTTGGAGATTTTATAGCTTGATGTATTTGATTTACTTCTATCATTCTACCTAAATACATAACTACCATTCTTCCGTGATCTGCAATGTATCTTGCTGTTCCTAAGTCATGAGTTATATAAACAAATGAAATTTTATATTTTTTATTCATTCTAGTCATAAGATCAAGTAATGATATTCTTAATGAAACATCAACCATTGAAACTGGCTCATCTGCTACAATTAATTTTGGTTTAACTGATAATGCTCTCGCTAATAAAATTCTTTGTCTTTGGCCTCCACTTAATTGATGTGGATATTTCTCTAAAAATTGTTCCGGTGGATTTAACCCAACTTCATGGAAATATTCTGTTAAGACTTCTATAGCCTCATCATGATTCTTTACAATATTATGTTGAAATAAAGGAAGCGATAATGATTGATATATTGTCTTATTAGGATTTAAAGCTGCATACGAATCTTGATGTACCATTTGAACACCTAGCCTGTATTCATTAAACTCTTTTCCTCTTAACTTGCTTATATCTTTACCTTTATAAAGTACTTGTCCCTCTGTTGGCTTATGTATTCCTACTATCATCTTACCTAATGTAGTCTTTCCACATCCCGACTCACCAACAACTGCTATTATTTCACCTTCACCTACATTTAAATTAACGTTTACAAGTGCTCCTATACCAGTTGACTTTTTCTTAGTTCCCGGAAAAACTACGCTTGCACTTTTAATTTCCATTAACGGCTTAGACATAATTCATTCACCTTCTCCCACATATAACATCTAGTAAATTGTTCTTCTTTCGCTGTATACATTTGATCCGTCTTTTCTTTTATTCCCTGACACTGTCCATTTATAGACATACTACATCTTGGCGCAAACCTACATATATTAGGAAGCTCTAACATATTTGGTGGATATCCAGGTATTGCAACCCTCTTACTTACATCATCTTTTAATGATGGTATCGCATGCATAAGTCCAAATGTATATGGATGAGTTGGATTAAAGAATACATCTTTTACTCTTCCGTACTCTACAAGCTGTCCTGCATACATAACGGCTAATCTATCAACAATTGATCCTATTATAGATACATCATGTGTCATAAATATCATTGTAATATTTCTTTCTTCATGTATCTTTCTTAAAATATCGATTATATACCATTGAGTAATAACATCTAATGCAGTTGTAGGCTCATCTAGTATTAATACATCTGGCTCTAATAAAAGACTTAATGCTATTATTGTCCTTTGTTTCATTCCTCCACTTAATTGATGTGGATAAGAATCTAAAACTCTCTCTTCTAACCTAACATCTTTCAGTAATTTCTTCGCTCTTTCTAATATTTCCTTATCTGTCATATTCGTATGAGCCCATGCAGTTTCTAAAAAGTGTTCTTTTACTCTAAGTGAAGGGTTAAGAACATTTTGCGCAGCTTGGAATACTGTTGTTATATTCGACCATCTATATCTTGAATATTCTTTATCAGTTAATTTTAATAAATCAACTTGCTTTCCATCTGTAGTGTGATATATTATTTCTCCACCAGATATAACTCCAGGTGATTTTATAGTCTTTAATATTCCTGATGCCATAGTGGATTTCCCGCTACCACTCTCACCTATTATTCCCACTATATCGCCTCTATATATGTTCATGCTTACGTTGTCACATGCTCTTAAAGTTCCTCTTTTAACTTTAAAATCTATTGATAAATTCTTAATTTCTAAAATAGGTTCCATCTATATATCCTCCTATGATCTTAATCGTGGATTTAATGCCTCATCTAAACCTGTTGCAAAAAGGTAACAGCCTAATTGGAATAATACTATACTGACTACTGGTGATAAGAAGTACACCATTGAACTTGATCCTAATAAAGCTCCTGTTTGTGATAATGCTAAGTTAATCATCATTCCCCAGTGATTACCTTGAAATGGAACTAATCCTAAGTACATCAATCCTACACTGGCAAGTATCGCACCTTTCATAATTGCAATAAAGTTAACTGCGATATATGAAACTATATTAGGTAAAATATCATTCACAATTATAGTTATCTTCTTAAGTCCCATAATTCTACTTGCTTCTATAAAGTCTCTATGTTTTATTAATAAAACCTGTGCTCTTATAGCTTTTGCAAGTCCTGCCCAAGACCATAAACTTAATACTAATCCAAATGTTAATTGATTATTTATGCTGATGACCATAGATAATATCATAGTTACCGGGAAACTTGGAATAGTAATAACTACATTAGTAATTATCATTAATATTTCATCTACAACTCCTCCAAATAATCCTGATGTTATACCAACTATACAAGCAAAAGCTATTGCAAACATTGCTGTATAAGCTGCAACTAAAAGAACATCTCTAGATCCTAGAATTAATTGAACTAATGTATCCTTACCTGAGAAGTCTGTCCCTAGTAAATGTTTAAATGAAGGTCCTTGTAATCTTTCAGCATAATTTATCTTTGGTTCTGATAAAAATATTGGTCCAAAGATTGCAATTGCTAAAAAGAATATTAGCAAAATCAATCCAATCCTTGACATTTTATTTCCCCATATACTTGAGAAAAATCCTTTTACCCCGCTTGTCCTATCTATTGAAAACCCTTTTTCATCTTTCTTTTTACTCATAATTACCTCTCCCTTAACCTTGGATTGAATACCTTATATAATAATTCTGCAAGTAAACTTGATAATACAACCATTATTATTATTATTAAGAACATACCTTGCATAAGTGGAAAATCTCTTCTAGCTATCGCCATATTTAAGTAATATCCTACTCCTGGATAAAGGAATAAATTTTCTATTAGAGGTGATCCACCAAACATTAATCCAAATGTAACAGCTAAACTTGTAATCATTGGTAACATAGCATTTCTTCCCAAATAATGAATTAATACTCTTCTATCTGATAAACCTCTTACATTTGCATAAGTTATATAGTCTTCTCCTAATACCCCAATTGCATTAGCTTTCATTGCTATAGTCCACGTTGCAACCGTTGTCACAAAGTATGCAAGTACAGGTAATACTGCGTGCTTTATAACATTTAAAATGAATGGTAAATTAAATCCTGGAGTAACACTTGAGCTATAAGCTCCCTTTGATGGTAATATGCCTAATGTTACTGCAAATATAAATACTAATAAATACGCTACTATATAGTCTGGTATTGATCCAAATATTGATTGGTAAACTGTCAATGCCGTATTCAATCCTTTTTTTCGTTTCCAAGCTATATATATTCCTAAAATTATCCCTACAGCAAATGATAACGTTAACGATACAGATAAAACTAAAAGTGTCCATGGTAACGCTCCCTTAACTATATCCATAACAGGTTTCTTATAAGTCATCGAATCTCCTAAATCCCCTGTTGCAATTCCTTTTACATAAGAAACAAATCTCTCTGCCATTGGCATATTAGGATCATAATTTAATGTTGCTATTGCTCTGCTATAAGCTAAGTCATATGGAAGATTTTCAGACTTTACTATTTCCTGCGCCAAAATATCCACTGGATCTCCAGGCATACTTTGAATTACTCCAAAAACTACTACTAATGAAATTAATACTGTAACTACCGACATCAATACCTTTTTTCCCACTTTATTTACCTCCTCATTATGTATGAAATTAATAAATAGCTAGTATATTCATATATAAGAGTTTTTTATTGTCTCTTTTATATATTTACATATCCTATTTTTAATATAATTTCTACTTTCTCCTCATCCTTCTACACTCTAAACTTTTCATTTCATATTGGCCCCTAATAAATTGATATTATACTATTTTTATTACCATCACTAATGATAACATTTACATTTTCGTGTTATCAATCCCCCTACTTCTTTTCCTGTAAATATATATTACCACTTTTGTAATTTTGTTTCAATTGTTTTTTTATTTTTTAAAATTTTATTCCATTTTGATAATTTTAATCTATCTTCTTTGATTATTTTAAATAAAATACTATGCTATATTATCTATTTAAAACTTTTTCCCTAAATACTATAT
>OGIX01000509.1_pt1 | contig 27224 bp, 41 predicted proteins | sample 1571901 | NCBI WGS metagenome assembly OGIX01 (sample SAMEA2582102, study PRJEB24529) | metagenome | biome: Human gut stool | place: China | collected 2011
AGATTTTCAAGGAAGAGCCAAGAGCAAAAGAAGAGTTCAGTACCTTTATCAAAGGTCATGGCTTAGAAGATGAAATTAAAGTTGATAAAAGATATGTAGAAAAGAAACTACAGAGAGTTAGGTTAAAAGTTGATTCAGATATAGATTTATATATTAGTCAAGAAGCGTATAAAGATCCTAGCAAATTCGAAATTAAAAGAAATGGTGACGGAAGTATAAATATGACTATTAAACACGTTATTAATTATATCGAAAAATAATAGGAGGTATAGAATTGAAAATAACAGTTCTGGAAGGACAAGTTTCTATTTTCGATATACCACAACAAACTATAGTAAAAAAAGAAATAATAAAAGATGCTCCTAAACCAGAAAGGAACTTCTTAGAAAAGTATATGAGTTCAGCCAATAGAATACTTAAGCTTTTTGGAGGAAGGTATGCTATAGAGTTTGATAATGAAACTGTTTATTTAACTAGAGAAGGCAAAGAAGATTATAAGTCGGAAGTGTATAGAGCTACACTTCCGATGGATGAAATATTGATGGCCAAAGCTGATAAGAAAGTAAACAGTATTCAAGAGAAAATCTTAGAGCAAATGAAAATAGAAAATAATATTGAAAAAGTAATTAAACGATTTGGTGATGAAAATTATATTTTAATAACTAAAGATAATAAAACGATAGGTATTAATCAAAAGGGATGGATTATTCCATATGTTAATAAAGCTGTATACAGAAATGAAGATATTGTACCAAAAGCAACAGAAAGTGTGAACGAAACATCAAAAAATGTAATTAAAACATCTAAAAGTGTGAACGATATAGAGAAAATTGAGATAAGAAGCAATGTTGAAGTAACTTATGCTGATAAAAAGTATCAAGGAATAGTTACGAGGATATATGGGCCAGGAGATAGAACAGTGAATGTTATTTTTGATGGAAGGCATACAGCGTTTTTTAGGGAGAATATTAAAGTAATAAGTTAAGGTGAGAACATGAAAGTTATAGATGGTCAAATAAATCTATTTAATGAAGATCATAAGCCAGCAATTATTAAACAAGATAATCAAAAAGTAAAATCAGAAATAAAAGTCGGTATGTTTGTTAAATGCATTGATAATTCAGCTTGGTTTGGAGGAAAGTTTAAAGGGATAAAAAAAGGAAATAACTATAGAGTTAAAAATATTATTACTAGTGGAGATACTGATTGCTTAATTATAGAGAGTGATGAAGGTGACGAAGTAGCATTGAGTAAAGATAGATTTACATGGTAAACAGATTGGAAAAGAAGCGAGGAATTGATTATGTCGTATGTAGAAAGAGTGATAATGATATTTTTAGTAGTAGATATATTGGTTACAATTTTACAGATGTTTATTACGGTAACGCTTGGGAAAAGGTTTGGAAATTTAAAGTAATTTGAAAGAAGTGCGACAGAAATGTTATTTGAAAATTGAATAATACAGCATTGGATAAAGATGTTATAATAATATTAAGTTACAGATAAATAAATTAGAATTTACAAAGGAGATTATAGATGAAATTGTTTTTATGTTCACACTTTTCAAGTGTAGGAAATCTGATAAAAGAAGAACTTGAAAATAAGAAAGTTGCATTTATTCCGACAGCTTCAATTCACGAAGGCTATACAGGTTATGTGGGTTCCGCTAGAAAATTATTCAAAAAAATAGGATCAATATTAACAGAAATTGATATTTCAAAGGAGGAATATTCAACAATTAAATCTGTTTTCGAAGAAGCAGATATTATTTATTTTACTGGTGGAAATTCATTTTTTCTTATTGACCAATTACGAAAATCGGGAGCCGATGAATTGCTGAAGAGAGAAATGACGAATGGAAAACTAATGATTGGTGAGTCAGCAGGTGCAATTATATGTGCTTCAACAATCACATATATTGAACAAATGGATGAGAAACCAGAGGATTATTCACAAGAAGATGATAAGGGTCTTAATTTAGTTGATTTTTATGTCCTTCCACATTATCTTACTGCACCATTTAAGAAAGTTACCGAAAAGATATTGGCTGAATTTTCGGATTTGAATATTTGCCCAATTAACAATCATCAGGCAATTATCGTGAATGATAAATTTTCAAAAGTAATTTGCATTGATTAGTTTACAAATTCCAGTTTATTGATTAGCTTATTTAAGAGATAAAGAGAAGAAAACTAAAAATATGATAAAAATACTGTATTATTCAAAAATGAATTTACAGTATTTTTTTATTCGCAATTCAACTATATTGAGAAGGAGTAAAGAGCAATGGAAGAAGCATTAAATAATCTTACAAAAGCAATTGAAGAGCTTGCATATAAGGTTATGGAGATAATAAAAGAATGTTTTGAAAGAAGTGTAAAGTGGTTTGAAGAGTTTTTAAATTTTATAGATTATGAAAAATACATTAAATATAAAAAATATCAAAAAAGAGTTAAGAACAGAAAAATATTATATGCTAAAAGAAAAACTAAATATGGAAGATAGAAAGAATAAAATTATTGATGGTGAATATATGAGCAAGAACAAAAAGAAAAATAACCAGTATAAAAACATAGGAAGTAATAATCTTAATTATACAAATAAGTTAAGAGAAGATGATGTAGTTATAATACTTCAGGATATAGAATTTGCGTGGAATAAAAAAGATATATCGAAGGTGAAGCAGATGTGGAATGAAAATTATTCATTCAAGGAGATCCTAAAAGAAATAAAAAGAGAAGGGGATGAATTATTTTTATTATTATTGCATCTTGCAAGAAAAAATCAAATAAAAGAAAGAGTAGGGTTCATATGGGGAAAATAAGGATGTGAGTATAAGTGGGAAAAATAATTGATTTTATAAATATTTGTAGTAAGTGTAAATACGAGAAAAATTTTGCTTGTAGCAACAAAAAATATTTAAATAGAGCAGTAGAAATAGTAAGAGAAGGCAGATGTCCGTATTTTGAGAGAAGGAGTGAAGATAGTGAGAAAAGTAATTAATGTTGGATATGGGAACAATGTAAATATAGACAAGGTATTAGCTATAGTTAACGCTGAAAGTTCGCCAAGTAGAAGATTAATAAAAAATGCAAAAGAAAAAGGGTTAGTAGTAGATGCTACTGAAGGAAATAAAACTGCAGCTATTATAGTTATGGAGAGTGATAAGGTTGTATTATCTGCAATAAGTGCAGATACAATAAGAAAGAGAATTAATACTATTAAAGAGTAAAAAAAAAGAAAAAAGTAGAAAAACATATAAAAATCTATAAAAATGTTAGTAAAGTATTAAAATAGCACCGAAGTTAAAAAATATTCTAATTTATTTTGGGATAAATTGAGGTGCTATTTTTTTATATATAGACTAAAATATGTGTATAAGATGATGTGCAATAAGTAAATAAAAGTGTGCAAATGGAGTATATAAGATGTGATTAAAAAATGAGACACTTTTACAAAATGAGACGTTTTTGGGTTGGGGCGAACTATATCATTTCAAAGAAAAGGGGGAGTTTTTCGTGAGTAAAATAGATAAAGAGAAAATCAGAAAATTATACATAAATGGATGGAGAGCTAATGAAATAGCAAAAGAATTGAATTACAGTCCAAGTACCGTGAGAACATGCATTGAAAGAAATTTTAAGCCTTTAAAAATAACTCATGAAAAAGCTAAACAAGCTAGAAAAGATATAGCTAAAATTGCAAAAGAAGAAGTTAAGAAATATATGCCCGATAGTACTTTTGTAAAAAAGAATAGATCGATATATGAAACTAATAAAGAAACTGGGGATATAGAATTAAGAAAAGATCTAGATTATGCAATTCCATATGATGTACCTGAAGTGTTAAAAACTGAAAAGTATTTAAGTATGAATAAAGAAGCTGAAATATTAGCAGACTTCATAATAAAGCATATGAATGAAAGAGAGTTGCCAAGACCAGTATTAGGTGAAGCTATAAAGAAAATAAAAAGAAAAATAATATTAGAGGGTTTAAGTGGAAGTTACTAAATTTTAGTAGCTTCTTTTTTATTCAACTAAAAAGAAAGGAGGAATCAAAACTGACAATAGAAGAAAGATTAAAAGATATGCAACCAGAAGTTTTTAATAGTCTAAACAAGGCTAGAAGAACAGAAAGTAAGCAGCGTATCAAAAGAGAAGAAAAAATGAATATTAAAGAATTAATGCAGCAGAGATATTATAGGCGTGGCCGAGGAGGAGCTATGAAACAGGTGAGATAAATGGGGAGAAAAAAGAAAAGAGTGAAACTAATACAACTACATTGTAAGAGATGTAAACATAAGTGGAGAAGTAAAAAGATAGATAGTACTTGTCCGAAGTGTGGAGCAGAGGAGTATTGGAAAAAGAAAAAGGAAGAAGCTCAACCTATTCCAGAAGAGAAGTACGAAATCTTTAAAGAGAGATTAGTTGAGTTAAGTGGAGAAAAAGAAGCAGATAGAAATTTAACTCTATTTCTTTTAGGCGTTGCTACTGGATATAGATTAGGTGATTTGGTACCACTAACAATAGCTAATATTTTAGATTCTATAGAAGAAGGTGAATTTTGCATACAAGAGAGTAAGCAATATAAGTCATGGGAAAATAGAGAAAAGAAAAAAGCTATTAAAAGGTTAGAGGGTAAAGAGGTTAAAAGTGAAAAGAGACCAGACCCAAGGATAGTTGAAATAGGGCCTAATTTAGAAAAAATATTACGTAGATATTGTAGGAATAAAAGACGTAGTGAATATGCTTTCATATCAAGCAAATATGCGCCAGAACATATAGAAGCAAAATCATTTAGCAAAATATTGAGGAAAGTAAGTGAAGATCCTCAATTAGATTTGAAAAATATAAGTGGCCATAGTTTAAGAAAAACATATGCAACTAGATTGTATGAGGACAATGGCGGCGATGTAGAGTTTGTTAGAAGAGCGTTAGGGCATAGAAGTATAACTACAACTCAACTATATTTAGGATTGGATAAAGTAGCTAAGAAGAAAGCAACATCAATTGCAGATAAAAAACTATAATACTCCAAAAAGTACAGTAGGAACATTAGAAGATAAAATAAAAAATTCCTACATATATATGCACTAAAAAAAGTACATGAGCAATTCTTACAGTTATGGAGCATTAGAAAAAATACACCTTAGAATAGATGTATCAATAGTTAGAGCTAAGTTTTAAGGGTAAATTTAAAAAGCAAAAAAAATTATAAGTAGTAAAAGTAGCCACAAACAAAGACGAATAAACATATCCTAAAGCCGTTTAAATCAAAGCTTTAAGGGCAAAAAAGTGAGTAAATATTAATTTTGAAATCTTAATTTTGAAATATTGCAAAAAAACTCACAATCAAAACACAAGACTATTGACTGTAAAAAAGTGTTGATGTAAAATTAAGGTATAAAATACAATCAAAACTTATAGTCAAAAGGAGTGTTAAAAAATGGGGAAGGTTTATGGTTATTGTAGAGTATCAACTTTAAAACAAGCTACTGAAGGTAATGGATTAGAAGTGCAAGCAAATGAAATACAAGATAAATACAGTGATGCAATAATAATTAAAGAGCATTTTACAGGAGCGAGCATAGACAGACCACAATTTAAAGAGTTAATCAATGAGATTAAAGAAGGAGATATATTAGTTGTTACTAAGTTAGATAGATTAGCTAGAAATACAGTCGAGGGAATCGAGATAGTTAAAGAGTTATTTGATAGAAGTGTATCAGTGCACGTTTTAAATGTTGGATTATTAGAAAATACTAGTATGGGAAGATTCTTTTTAACAACATTATTAGCAGTTGCGGAGATGGAAAGAAATACAATACTTGAAAGAACCCAAGCTGGGAAGGAAATTGCTAGAACTAAAAATGGCTACAAAGAAGGTAGACCTAAGAAATTTACTAAAGAACAATTAGATCATGCAATCGAATTGTTAAAAGATAATAGTTACAAACAAGTAGAAAAGATGACTAAAATATCGGAATCTACTTTAGTTAGAGAAGTTAGGAAAAGGAAAGCTAGTGTATAACATTGGCTTTTTTTATTTGGAGAAAAAGAAGGTGAGAAATTGGTAAGGAAAAGAAGTGAAAACAGAGATAAAGCTTTTAATATTTATAAAGAGCATAATGGAAATATTAAGGTTAAAGAGATAGCAGAAATGCTAGAAGAAACATCAGGTAAAATTAGCACTTGGAAGAGTAATGACAAGTGGGATGAACAATTAAATATCAGAAAGCGTGGAGGACAGAAAGGTAATAAAAATGCTGTAGGAAATAAAGGTGGTAAAGGAGCTCCAAAGGGAAATTTAAATGCTATGACACATGGAAATAGAATTCCACCAGAAAGATTTAACTCAAAGAGTTTTTTAGCTAAGTACTTACCAAAGGTTACTCAAAATATAATGGAAGAAATTTCTGTTAATGGATTAACTACCTTAGATATTTTATGGAGCAATATAGAGATTCATTATACTGCAATTATAAGAAGTCAAAAAATAATGCATGTAAAGAATCAGAAAGATATCACAAAGGTTAAGAGTAAAGAACAATATGGGGAAAACTCATCAACAGAAGAATGGGAATATCAATTTGCTTGGGATAAGCAAGAGAAGTTCATTACTGCTCAATCTAAAGCTATGAAAGCACTATCAGATATGATAAAGCAATACGAAGATTTACTACATAAGAATTGGGATTTAGCAACAGAAGAGCAGAGGTTAAGAATAGAAGTGTTGAAATCTAAAATAGTTAATAATGAAAAATCTAAAGAAGATAAGATTGATGAGTACTTTGCTAAATTAGAAAATACAATTAAAGAATAAACACGAATTACGTTAAATTTTCATTTTACGAAATTGTAAAAAAGTGACGAAGTTAAGCCATTTACACAAGGTTAAAGTATTTAAATTGATATAAATAGGTTTAATACAGCTAAACTTTAATTAAAAAATTAAATATTTCGTGTTGAATAGGAGAAGTTTAATAAAAATGTTAAGTGACTTATATCATAAAAAGCAAATAGAAGTAATGAAGTTTGCTATGAGTAATGATTATTTTATGTTGATTAATCATGGAGCAAAGAGAACAGGAAAGACAATATTAGATAATGATTTATTTTTATATGAGCTTAGAAGAGTAAGAAAAATAGCAGATAAATTGAATATTCCATTACCACAATATATACTTGCTGGAGCAGATCTAGGAGCAATTCAAAGAAATGTATTGAATGAACTTACTAATAAGTACAATATTGAATTTAAGTTTGATAAACATAATAGATTTATTTTATTTGGAGTTCAAGTTTGCTGCTTTGGGCACTCAAAGACAAATGATTTAGGAAGAATTAGAGGTATGACTGCATTTGGTGCATATATCAATGAGGGCACTATGGCAAATGAAGAAGTATTTAATGAAATCAAGGCGAGATGTTCAGGGGAAGGAGCAAGAATATTAATTGATACTAACCCAGACCAACCAGAACATTGGTTAAAAGTTAATTTTATAGATAAAGCAGATGGTAAGGTTATTCAAGATTTTCATTATGAACTAGACGATAATACATTCTTAAGTGAAAGATATAGGGGAAATATAAAGGCCTCAACACCTTCTGGAATGTTTTATGATAGAGATATTAAGGGGTTATGGGTATCAGCAGAAGGAATTGTATATAAGGACTTTAGAAAAGATACTCACTATATAAGCAAAGAAGATCTAGAGAATATTAAACTTGTAAAATATTTTGCTGGAGTTGACTGGGGATATGAACATTATGGATCTATAGTAGTAATCGGAAAAGATGATAAAAATAATTTATATGTACTCAAAGAATATTCAGCACAACATGAGGAGATTGATTATTGGGTAAATGTAGGAAAAGAAATCAAAGAAAAGTATGGGAATATAATATTTTATTGTGATACTGCAAGGCCTGAACATATAAAAAGATTTAAAAGAGAAGGATTAAGAGCTGTAAATGCAGATAAAGCAGTATTAAGTGGAATAGAGGTTATTGCTAAAGGCTTTAAAACTAATACATTAAAGATTATAGAAAGTGAAGTTAATTTATTCAAAAAAGAAGTATTCATGTATGCGTGGAATAAAAATACTGGAGAACCAATAAAGTTGTGGGATGACGTTTTAGATGCAATTCGATATGCAATATACACAGAGAGCAAAGATGGCGGATTAAGAGTGCTAAAATAGAAAAATGTTTTGACTGTTAGTTTTGACTAAGGCGAAGTGTTGAATTTTACTAGGTGTAAAAAATATAGTCAAAATATATGACTAATGACTGGAAAGATAAACTTAATTTTAGAAAGGAGTATGTATGTTTAATATAATAAAACCAAAAGAAAAACCTATGACACATGAAGAAATAATGCATGTATTCATACAGGAATTTGAAACTAGTAACAAAAGAGAAAACATGAAAACTGGAGAACGGTATTATAACAATGATACTGATATAAATAGAAGAAAGTTATATAGGTTTGTTGATGGTAAAAAGGTTGAAGATGATACAAGACCTAATAATAAATTAACTCATGGTTTTTCAAAGATTATAGTAGATGAAAAAGTAAATTATCTATTGGGTAAGTCTCCTATAATTACTGCTGATGATAAAACATTTCAAAAGAAGTTAATAGAGCTATTAGATGATGAATTTGATGATACATTACAAGAAATAGGTGTTGAAGCATCAAACAAAGGAATAGCTTGGTTACAGCCTTATATAGACGAAGAAGGGGAATTAAAGTTCTTAAAGCATGATAGTGAGAAGATAATACCTATATGGAAAGATAATGCTCACAAATCATTAGAAGCTATAATAAGGGTTTATTATATTGAAACATATGAAGGTAGAGAGAGAACAGATGTAAAGAAAGTTGAATATTGGACTGATAAAGATGTAACTTATTATACATATTATAATGGTCAATTAATCCCTGATGTAGAAGCTCCAGGAGAAGGAGAATCAATAGGGCACTTTTTAATTAATAATGGCACAACATATAGTAGTTGGGGTAAAGTTCCTTTCATACCATTTAAGAATAATAGCAGAGAATTAAATGACTTAACTTATACAAAATCATTAATAGATGATTACGATAAAAATACCTCCGATACATCTAATGCACTAGATGATATTGCGAGGTTTATTTATGTCTTAAAAGGCTATAATGGAACAAATTTAGATGAGTTTTTAAATAATTTAAAATTATATAAAACCATTTTGACTGATGCAGATGGTGGAGTAGATAAATTAAGTCCTGATATAAATATTGAAGCGGTAGAAAAACACTTGGATAGACTAAAAAAAGATATACATATATTTGGCCAGGCTGTAGATATGGATACAGATAAATTCGGTAATAGTCCAAGTGGAATTGCTTTATTATTCTTATATAGTGCATTAGATTTAAAGTGTGATCAGATGGAAAGAAAGTTCAAAGGTGCATTTAAATTAATATTTTGGTTTATAGCTAAATATTTAAAAATTACTGGACAAGGTTCTTATGATCCTAAGACTGCAAAGGTAACTTTTATAAGAAGTATGATAGTGAATGAAACTGATGCCATAACAAATGTAAGAAATTCTAAGGGGATAGTGTCAGATAAGACATTATTAGAACACCATCCATTTGTAGGAGATGTAGAAGAAGAGTTACAGAGAATAAAAGAGCAAAATGAGTATGAAGAGCCTTTAGACTTTGGTAGTAATACTGGAAGTGGTGTAAATGAAGAGTAGCGATTACTGGATAAAAAGACAAGAAGCCAAATATTTAAGTGCAGAAAGAGAAATATCAAAGTTCTATACAGAATTAATCAGGTCATTTCAAAAGGCAAAAAAGGATATTCACAGTGTAGTTAATGATTTTTACATTAAATATGCCAATAATAATGAGTTAACTTATGATGAAGCTATGATGGAATTAAATTTTAAAGAACTTAAAAATTTAAAAGATGAATTGAGTATATTTAAAAAGATGGCTATTGAGTCTATAGGGGAGTTTAATCTTGAATTGGAGAATATGTCTATAAAGGCTAGAATAACACGATACAAAGCCTTAGAGTGGCAAATAAACGCTATTCTAACAAATCTATATGATATAGACTACAAATCATATGGGAGTAAAAAGTTTATAGATATATATAAGGACCAATACTACAAGACAATTTTTAATATAGAACAGTTTAGAGGATTTCATCAAGAATTTGCACAAGTAAATATTAGAGCAGTAGAGGAATTGATAAATTATCCTTTTAGTGGTGCATCATATAGTGATAGACTTTGGAAACAAAAAGATCATATGTTAGAAAAACTTAAAGAATCTATAATGAATATGATTATAAAAGGAACTAATCCATCAGAGCTTTCAGAAGAATTTGCTAAGATATTTGATAGGAAGCAATATGAAGCTTATAGATTATTGCAAATGGAGGGTGCTTTTATAATTGAGCAAGCTACACTAAAAGGTTATGAAGAAGATGGAATAGATGAATATGAGATATTAGCAACTTTGGATTTAAAAACATCACCAATATGCAGAGAGCAAGATGGAAAGGTATATAAAACTAAAGATGCAGTAACAGGAGTTAATTTACCACCATTTCATTGGTATTGTAGAACAACAACTATTCCATATTTTGAAGATCATCAAGAAAGTGAAAGAATGGCGAGAACTAGGAAGAAAAATAAAAATTACAAAGTACCTTCATCAATGAAATATAAAGAGTGGTATAAAAAATATGTAGAATAAATTAATTTACTTCGTGTTGATAACACGAAAAAGAAGAAAAATAACAAAAAGTTTATTAATGGTAAACAAAAAATAATAAAAAATGAATTAATTCGAGAAAGGAACCTTTGATTTTTCAAGGGTTTTTATTATTTCGCAAAAACGATGTTTAGCGAAATAAATAAGGGTGGTGGTAAAAATGAAGTTAATTGAGAGACTAAAACAGATATTCAAGACCAAGAATCACAAACATGAAATAGTTCATATAAATGGATTTGGATATAGGTGTAAATGGTGTGGAAAACCTAAATCACAATGTAAATAGACCCATTTAATATGTTTAAAATTAAGGAGGATGTATTAATGAAGAAACTAAGAACTATTCAAAAAAGAGAAAATTTAAATGAAGTATATGTAGTAGATAAGAAGGGGAACGGTGGAGCTAATCACGAATATGTTGTCAGAACTTCGTTAGATGGTTGTATTTATGATTTAGCAAAGATACAATTCCAAAATGGAGCTAGATTTGTTGAAGGATCACAACATGGAGTATTAGATACTGATTTACTTGAAATTACAAGACATAGACTACAATGTTTCCAAGCTGGACCATTTAGTTCGGAATATAACGAAAAGGCATTAGAGCATATAGAATTAGCATTAATGTATATGAACAGAAGAGTTGAAGACAGAATTGAAAGAAATGTATTAGGAACAATGAATAAATAAAAATGAGATTAATTAAAGTCTTAGGAAACTAAGGCTTTTTATTATATAGCCAATAATGAGGTTGAAATAACACTTCGGCAATTGCCCTGAGTATGGCCAAAACTACTCTGCTCTTTTTAAAGTTTTGCAGAGCATAAAGAACAAAGGAATTCTACGTTACCTGGAGAGCAGGAATAAAAATCTATTAGAAAACAATATTAAGGAGGGTTTAACTATGGATTGGTTAAGAAAATTGTTAGAAAGTGCAAAGATAGTTGATGGAAAGTTGGATGTAGATGTATTAATGAAAGAAGTTAATACAGAGTTTCCTAAAAATGCAGTGCCAAAGGAAACTTTTAACGATATTAATACGCAGCTTAAAACGGCCAATAAAACTATTGATGATTTAAAGAAAAGCAATAAGGATAACGAGACACTACAGCAGACTATAAAGGATCATGAAGCAACTATTGAACAACAAAAGAATGACTATATTAAGCTTCAAAGAGAAAATGCGGTAAAAATTGCTTTAAAAGATGCTGGATGCATTGATGCGGATTATTTTATGTTTAAATTCAAAGATAAGTTGGAATTTGGGGAAGATAATAATCCTAAAAATTTAGAATCAATAATTAAAACCGAAAGAGACAATAAGTCTACTATGTTTACTAATACAGTAGCTGGTAACACACCACCAGATGGTGCAAGTGATCCAAAGCCAAAAGAGGTAACAGATTTAAAAAGTGCATTGGTTCAAAGATACGATAATAATTAAAAATAAAAAGGATAGGTGATTTAAAATGGCAATTACATTAAAAGAAGCAAAAGTAGGTATGGCCGATAAGGTAGACCAACAGGTCGTAGATGAGTTTAGAAGAGGTTCTTTATTACTAGATACCCTTATGTTTGATGATACAGTATCACCAGGAACAGGTGGTTCAACTTTAACATATGGATATGTAAGGTTAAAGACACCGGCAAGTGCTGGATTCAGAGCTATAAATGGAGAATATACACCACAAGAAGCAAAAAGAGAAAAGGATAGTGTAGACCTTAAAATATTCGGGGGATCATTCCAAATTGATAGAGTATTAGCAAATTCATCAGGAGCAGTAGATGAGGTTGATTTCCAACTAAAAGAAAAGATTAAAGCAGCAACAAACTTATTCCATTATTCAGTAATTAATGGTAATAGCACTACTGATGAAAAACAATTTGATGGATTAGATAAATTATTAGTTGGTTCTAGTACAGAGTTCAATAAAGAATCACATATAGATTTATCAACAAGTGATGCTTTAGATAATAATTATAAGGAATTCTTAGATTTATTAGATGCATTTATATCAGAACTTGATGGTAAGCCAACAATGTTAATGGGGAACTCTAAATTAATGACTAAGATTAGATCAGTAGCAAGAAGAGCTGGTTACTTAACGCAAAGCGAAGATGCATTTGGAAGAAAAGTATACTCTTATGATGGTATTCCACTAGTTGACTTAGAATATTATGTGAAGGATGATACCACTGTTCCTGTAGTTCCAATAGTTGATACAAGACAGCCAAATGGAAGCGATACAGTAACAGGATTAACAGATTTATATGCAGTTCAAGTAGCTATTAACGGATTCCATGGGGTAACGGTAAAAGGTGACAAGATAATTAAGACATTTTTACCGGATTTAAATGCACCAGGAGCAGTTAAGACTGGAGAAGTTGAAATGGTAGCAGCAGTAGCATTAAAGAACTCTAGAAAGGCTGGGGTATTTAGAAATATAAAAGTAAAGTAGGAGGAGTATTTTATGAAATGTAAAATAACTACTCCATCAAAGGGGTATACTGGCATTATTGCTGGTATACCTTTTGTTAATGGAGAAGCTGAAACAGAAGATAGATGGTTAATTAGTTGGTTTACTGAAAAAGGTTATAAGGTTGAAGAGATTAAGGAAGATGCCTTAAATCAAGATAACCAACAAGATGAGAATAGCCAAGAGAATCAATGTGAAAACAAAATTGCTTTATCAGAGTTAAATATAAAAGAGTTAAAGGAATTAGCCAAAGAGAAAGGGATACAGGGTTATTCTTCACTTAATAAGGCAGAACTTATACAGGTCTTGGAGGAGCAATAATGAAAGAAGAGATAAAATTAGTACTTGGAATTGAAGATACCTCCAAAGATGCTTTGATAGATTATTATATTAAATCAGTAACCCATGATATAAAGAATTATTGCAATTTAAATAGTATTCCTGAAGCGCTAGAAATGTTTATTCAGAAAAAAGTAATAAGTATACTAAAGTTTGAACTAAATAAACATAAAGGTCTTAAAAGCATTTTAGAAGGAGATACAAAATTAGAATTTGCTATAGAGGGAAATGGTGAAGAAAGTAAAATCTATTCACTAAATGATAATGATAGAAAAGAATTGAGAAACTTTAGAAAAATAAAGTTCTAAGGGGGGATAATATGTCAGTATTTGATATACTCCATAAAGATAAAATGACGATATCTAGATATGAGAAAGTCAAAAAAGATGGAATAACTAGATTTGAAGATGTAGAAAAATACACTAATATAGCTTGTAGATTATCAAAGGAAAAATTAAGTAATTTAGGGGATGGAAATATTCCAGAAGTTACTATAGGTCATAAGATATTTACTGGTCCAAGTATCGATATTCAGAAGGGCGATAAAATAGTTCTCACTGAAAAAAGTGGGAGAGTATACAAGTTTATAGCTGGAGAAAGTTTCCCTTATGATTCACATTTAGAGATATCTGTAAAGAAAGAAGAAACTGCGTAATGAGTAGCAATCAAAGAAGAAATAAAGCCGCTATAGACAAGTATAGAAAGGAACTAATAAGCCTTTTAGATGATGTATCAGAAGTTGATAAGAAGGTATTAAATAAAGCTGTTAATATAGGATTAGCCGAGGCAAAAAGACTGACTCCAGTGGGGGTATATCCTAAAGAAGTTAATTTCACAACAAAAGATGGCGAGAATGTTAGCTTTAGAATAACTAGATCTAAGGTTGGAGGTCATATGCGTAGAAGTTGGAGTACTAGCAGAATTAAGAAAAGCGCCGATGGAATAACAAAGGAACTGTTTAATACGGCTGAATATGCTCCATATGTTAACTATGGGCACAGAATAGTAATAAGAGGTATAACTAAAGGTTTTGTTCCAGGTAAACATATATTAGAACGTGCAATTAATAAAACTGAAAAAGCAATGATAAGTGAATTTAAGAAAGCTATAAAAGAGGTGAAAGATAAGTATGATTGTTGATATTAATAAAGCTATAGTACGTAAGCTATTAAGCTTGTATCCTGATATAACAATATATGATGAGAAGGTACCTCAACAATTTGAAACACCATCTTTTTTTATATCTACGTATGATCAAGATTATAATAAAAGAATTAACGATAAATATAATTCAACTGTTAACTATGATATTTCTTATTTTCCCAATACAGATTATAAAAATAATGAAATGTATGAGGTAAGAACAATATTACTAAGGGAACTTAGGGAGTTAGAAGATTTTAGAGCAATTAATATTAAAAGTAATATAACTGATGAGGTTCTTCATATTATGTTTGATGTTAAATACTCGGAAATTAAATCTAAAGATGAAATTAAAATGCAAAATATTAAAGTGAATGAAAACTTAAAGGAGTGATGTAGATGGCTGGAACATGGCAAACAGAAAATAAAGAACTTCCAGGAGCATATATAAATATTTTTGGTAAAACTCCTATTTCTATAAATTTAACAGAGAGAGGAATTGTTGCATTACCGATAGAGTTAGGTTGGGGAGTTAAAGGACAGGTTTACGAGGTTAAACCAGGAGATGATACTTTAAAATTATTAGGTTCTAATATTGATGAAATTGTTGAATTAAGAGAAGCGCTTAAAGGCGCATCTAAAGTTCTTGTGTGTAAGGTTAATGAGGGAACAAAGGCAACTATAGAATTAACTTCAGGGGTAAATGCAACAGCAGTGTGTGAAGGTACAAAAGGTAATAATATTACTGTAATTACTAAAACGGTAGATAGAGATCATATTATATCTACTTATTTTAACAATTCAAAGGTTGATGAACAAACTATAAAAACATATAGTGACTTTATAAGTAATGGATTTATAGAAATAAAAGGAACTGGAGAAGTAACTCAAGGAACTAAACAGTTACAAGGTGGAACAGATACATCTACTTCAGCAACTAACTATTCAGATGCATTAAAAATTTTCAAAACTTGTAATTTTAATGTATTAGCTTATGGTGGAGGAGATTCAGAAACAAAATCTAACATAGAAGCTTTTATTAAAGAAATGAGAGAAAATGAAGGGATTAAAGTTCAAGGAGTTATGACTAACTATTCTTCTGATTATGAAGGAATTATAGTTGTTGAAAATGGAGTTATTTTGAAAGATGGTTCTAAGTTAACACCAGGACAAACAGTTAACTGGGTTGCTGGTATAACTGCTGGAGCTAACATAAATCAAAGTAATACGGGAAAGGTTTATGCTGATGCTATTGATGTCAATCCAAGATATACTAGAACTCAAATGGAAGAAAAGACTAAGGCTGGGAAGGTTCTATTTAAAGTAGATAACAATCAAAGAGTAACGTTAGTATATGATATTAATTCATTAGTTACTTTTTCACCAGATAAAAAGAAATCATTCAGAAAAAATAGAGTTATAAGAACATTAGATAATATAGCTAATGATGTTGCTGTAGTTTGGGAATATAACTATATGGGCAAAATTGATAACAATGCAGATGGTAGAAGTTTATACAGAGGAGCATTAATTGATTATTTTAAGACATTACAAAAATTAAATGCTATAGAAAACTTTAATCCAGAGGATGTAACTGTAGAGAGTGGAGAAGAGTCAGATGCAATTATAGTTAATGCATCTATTCAACCAGTGGATTCAGCAGAGAAATTATATATGACTATTAATGTGTAAGGAGGATTAGAAGATGTCGGGGAAATATACAAGATTAAGCGATACTATAAGCTCCCAAGAAGGTAAAGCATTTATAACTATAGATGGGCAAAATCGAGAGCTATTTGAAATCTCATCTATAAATGCACAGTTAGAGCTGAATATTCAATCAAGAAAGATGTTAGGACATAGAATGACACAACATAAAGTTGTAGGAGCTGAAGGCACAGGATCTATGACAATGTATTTTATGAATTCCGAAATGCTAAAGATGGCAATAGGATATATTAAAAGTGGTAGATTACCAGATCTAAAGTTACAAATTAAAAATGAAGATAATCAATCTACTATAGGTAAGCAAGAAGTTATTTTATTAGGGGTCCTATTAAAATCAATCCCAGTAACTACATTAGATGATTCTTCAGATGACCCAATAACAATAGATACAGATTTTACCTTTGATGATATAGAAGGTTTAAGTTATTTTGATTTACCTTCAAATTATAGATAAAAAATGATTGAAATAGGTTTGATTTTAGAAGGACTAGAGATGGTTCTTCTTTTTATTTTATTAAATATGTTAGGAGACGATAATATGGAAAGAAGTTTAGCTGCATTTTTACAGCCAGCAAAAGTAGAAAATGAAATGATAGTAGTATCAGATAGATTTAAAGAGGATGGGAAAGCAGTAGAGTGGGAAATTAGAGCAATCACATCTGAAGAGAACACAAACATAATGAAGAGGAATACAAGAAGAGATAAAAAGACTAAGCAAGAAATATTCGATAGAAATGGATATATGAATGATCTAGTTGCTGCAGCAGTAGTTTATCCAGATTTGAAAAATGCAGAATTACAAAAAGCATATGGAGTTATGGGAGAAGCTAATCTATTATCTAAGATGCTTTTAGTAGGAGAGTTTATGCTTTTATCAGAAGCAGTACAAAAATTAAGCGGATTAGATGTTGAAGATGAGGATAAGGTTGAAGAAATAAAAAACTAATATCGGAGGGCAATAGTGATTATGCAATAGCACACTTTGCCCTCCAAAAGCTTAGAATATTACCTTCACAATTATTCAATTTGTCTAAGGAAGAACAGACCTTTATCTATGCATCAATACTTCATAGAGTAGAGACAGAAAAAAAGGAACAAGACAAAATGAAAAAGCTTAATACTAAGGGGAAAAGGAGGTAATATAAAATGCCTACTTTAAACGCTGCATTTAATTTACAAGATAGATATTCTAGAGTAGTTAATTCAATTATGAAAACTACAAGAAATGCAGAAGCAGCTATGATGGGAGCATCAGCTAAGGCTGATAATTTAGGACAATCATTTGATAAAATGAGCAATAAAGCTAGTAGTGGTGCTGGTGGAATTAAAAAGTTACTTGGTGCATTAGGTGGATTTATGGCTGTTAAAAAGGCTATAGATTTAACTGATGAGTATACTAATACAGTTGCAAGATTGTCTTTAATTAATGATGGATTGCAGACACAAAAAGAATTGCAAGATCAAATATATTTATCGGCGCAAAGATCTAGAGGAGAGTATATGAGTACTGCTCAAACAGTAGCTAAACTTGGAATGATGGCTAAAGATGCCTTTGGGAGTACTGATGAAATAGTTAAGTTTACCGAGTTAGTTAATAAATCATTTAAAGTCGGTGGAGCTAGTAAGACAGAACAGACTGCTGGTATGTATCAATTAGCGCAAGCTATGGCATCAGGTAGATTACAAGGTGATGAGTTTAGGAGTATTAGTGAGAATGCCCCTATGATTGGAAAAGCATTGCAACAACATTTAGGTGTTGGAGCAGCTGAATTAAAAGAAATGAGTTCACAAGGATTAATTACTGCTGATGTAATTAAAGGTGCTATGTTTGGAATGGGTGAAGAAATAAACACTATGTTTGAACAAATGCCTATGACTTTTGCAGATGCGGGAACTCAAATTAAAAATCATGCTATAAAAGCCTTTGAAGGTGTAATGGAGAAACTATCTGAAATTAATAATTCTGATTTTATGAGTACCTTAGTAAATGTTGTCACCACAGGAATAGATATTTTAGCCGTAGCTTTTTTAGGTTTGGCCAATATAGTTCAATTTGTAACGGGGATTATAAGTCAAAATTGGGATTTAATATCTGCTATTATAATAGCAGCGGCAATTTTATATTTACCAATGCTTATAGCACGAATGTGGGATTTGTTTACTACCATAGCTGCACAAACTATTGTGTGGACTATTTTTCACTGGCAAATAGTATTAATATTTGCAGCAATCGCATTATTAATTTATATATTATCTTTGTTTGGGGTAACTGCAGGAGATGTTGTTGGATTTGTATGTGGAGTATTTATGACTATGTATGCATTGGTATATAACATAGTAGCAGGATTATTTAATGCTTTTGCAATATTTGCAGAGTTTTTATTAAATTGTTTTGTTAATCCTATTGCTGCTATAAAAGTATTATTCTATGAAATGGCAATATATGTGTTGAATCTTATTTCGGCTATAGCTAAAAAAATAGAGTGGCTAGTTAACTTAATACCAGGTGTAGAGATATCAATTTCAAGTGGGCTAGATAATTTAGTTGCTAATTTAGAACAGTCAGTAGCAGAAACAAAAGCAGAAAATGGCTTTGCTGATTTAGGAAGAATGGAATATAAAGATTTAGGAGTTTCTTATAATCAAGGATTCAATTTTGGAAATAACCTAGTTAGTGGTATAGGTAATTTATTTAACGGAATGACACCTAGCGGTGCTGGTGGTGGATTTGGAAGTATGGGAGACTTAGGAGATTATATGTCTAATGGAGCGTTACCTGTAACTAATGGAAATGGTTCCGGTGGCTCATTAAATGTATCTATAGATAAAGAGGACCTAAAATATTTAAAAGATATAGCAGAGCGAGATTACAGAGCAGAATATACACAAGCAACACTAGCACCTCACATTCAGATATCTTTTGGAGATGTATATGAAAATGCAGATGTTAACGAAATAGAAAAAGTTCTTGATAAGATTATTAAAGAACAAATTGCAGTAGTATCGGAGGGATAGTATGAGTTATGCAATATTTTTTAGAGATGAAGAAGAAAAGTTAACTGTAAGACTTCCTATAAATCCTGAAGAGATAAATCAAAGCAGAGAGCTCGAAACAGAAGAGTTCTCTGTTTTAAAATTAGGCAAGATTGTTGCGCCAGGAGATAATGGACTATTAAACATAGAATTTGAAGCACAATTTTCAAGTAAAGTATCAAGGTTGGTTGAAACTTCTAATGGTTTTAAAAATGCTGATTATTATAGAAATAAGTTTGATACTTGGATGAGTAATAAAAAGCCTGTTAGATTTATATGTTCTAATGGAATAAGTAAGGATCTATCTTTACTTGTATTAATAACTAATTTAGATATTAAAGAAGTTGCTGGAGAGGAAGGAGATTATTATATTAAATTTTCTTTAGTTGAATATAAACCTTATTCTCTAAAGGTGTTAGAAAACAATCCATCTATAGTATATAAACCGACTACACCTCCAAGGCCAGCTAATCCACCTAAACCACCTTATAAGATGTATACAATAGTTTCAGGAGACTGTTTATGGAATATATCTAAAAGGTTTTTAGGTGATGGAGCAAGATATATGGAGATTTATAATATTAATAGACCACCACTTGGTGGTAATCCAAATTTAATATATCCAGGACAGCAAATAAAGATACCATAGAGGAGGGGTTATGTGGCTTTAGAATATGAATTTTTAATGCAAGATAGTGAAACACAGAAAATATATGACCTTTCTTCAGTTGTTGATGGTGATATTAATTTTATATCTGAAATGCAAAACGGAGCCTCTAAACTTACTTTTAACTATATGGATAGGTATATGTTTTCTAATGGATCAGTTGTTAGATTTAAATATAACAAAAGTGATATATTTTATGGATATGTGTTTAATATCTCAAATAGTAAAGGGAAAATAGCAGTTACTGCATATGATTCGCTTAGATATTTTAAATATAAAGACACTAAAATACTTAATGGATATAGTGTAGAAAAATTGATTAAGGAAATAGCTGAAGATAGACCAACATTAAGAGTTGGTACGCTTAGGCCAACATACTATACTTTAGCAGATAGGATAGAAGATAATAAAACATACTTAGATATGATTTATGATGGTTTGTCAGATGTTTTATTAGGTACTGGAAGGAAATATATACTTAGTGATAATTTTGGAGCATTACAGCTATTGGAAGCAACAGAAATGAGACTCCCAATAGTTTTAGGTGACGAAAGTTATGCTTTAGATTATACATACGAAAAAAGTATAGACGGAGAAACTTATAATAGGATTAAGTTAGCACAAGACAACAAGACAACTGGAACTAGAGAAAATTATATTGTTCAAGATGGAAAAAGCATGTCAAAGTGGGGAGTTTTACAGTACTACGAGAAAGTAAATGAAAATATGAATTCAGCACAAATAAAAGAAAAAGCTGAAAAACTTTTGAAATATTATAATCAGGAAGAGAAAAAATTCACTTTACCTTGTCTTGGGGATACAAGAGTGAGAGGGGGAAGTGGGGTATATATAGATATAGCTGAATTAGGATTAAAGCAATGGGCATTAGTAGATAAAGTTACCCATAAGTTTAAAGGTTCTATTCATACTATGGATTTGGAGTTGATTATATGATAGTTAACACAATAAAAGAAATAGTAAGTAATTATATAAATTATGCAAATTTATCTGATGTAGTATTTGGAACAGTTGTAGCAAATACCCCTATTAAGGTGAAATTAGATACTTCATCAAATTTACAAATTGGAGAGCCGTTTATTATTGTTACTGATAAATTCAAAAAAGAGCCATTAGCTGTAGGGAATAAAGTTGTCTTAATCAAAGCTACTGGTGGCCAGAAATTTGTAATATTAGATAAATTATAAGGAGGATTTAAGATGATTCCACAAAATAATTTTGATGAAGTAGTAAATAAAATCAATAATGAATCTGATAATTTTCCTAGTAAAACATACGGAATAGATTTTAAAAACAAAAAGGTAGTTGGTTTTATAGACAATATTGAATCTGTAAAGCAAACTATCTTTTCAATTTTAAATACAGAACGATATGAACATCTAATATTTAGTTTTGATTATGGGGTAGAACTTCAAAATCTTATTGGAGAAGATCCTATTTATGTTAAGGCGGATATTCATAGGAGAGTTGAAGAAGCATTATTACAAGATGATAGAATTTTGTCAGTAGATAATCCAGTAATTTTAACAAAAGAAGATTGCTTGTTTTATTCTTGTACAGTTAGTACCATTTACGGAAATATTGATATAGAAAAGGAGGTATCATATTAATGAGTTATTTACAGGCTGATAAGTACACGTATGAGTCATTGTTAGCTGATATGCTTTCTACTATACCTAATGATATAGATAGGAGGGAGGGAAGTATAATATATAATGCTTTAGCACCAGCAGCTTTAAAACTTGCAGAGGCTTATATGATAATGGAGAACAATATTGATCTTGTATTTTTAGATACTTCAGCTGGTGAATTTCTTGATAGAAGATGTGCAGAGCATGGAGTGATTAGAAAAGTTGCTACACCAGCTATAAGAAAAGGAACATTTACGAATGCAGATACAGAATTAATAGATATTCCTTTAGAAAGCCGTTTTAGGATTGATGATGTAGTATTTAGAGCAATTGAACAAATTAGTACTGGAGTTTATCAATTAAAATGTGAACAATTAGGAACAATAGGAAATACATACACTGGATTACTTTTGCCGTTAGATAATATCCCTAATTTAGCGTTAGCTAATTTAGAGGATATTTTAATTTATGGGGAAGATATCGAAAGTGATGATGAATTAAGATTGAGGACAAAAGTTAGTATTGTTAATACTGAATCAGATGGCAATATCAATCAATACCTTAAATGGGCAAATGAATTTGATGGGGTAGGGCGAGCAAAGATATTTCCACTAGCGAATGGTGCTAATACAGTAAAAGTGAGTATAACAGATTCAAAGAACCAGGTAGCAACGTCAGAATTAATTGAAAAGTTTCAAGATTACTTAGATCCTAACTCAACAGGACTTGGTAATGGGAAAGCGCCAATAGGAGCTAAGGTAACTGTAGTTACAGGAAGTAAAGTAGCTATAAATGTATCAGGAAGAGTTAAGCTTAATCAAGGGTATAGCCAAGTTGAAGGAGCTTCAGGAGCAATTGAGAAATATCTTTCCAGTATAACATATGCAAAGGATAGTGTTAGTTATATTAGGTTAGCAAGTGAAATTTTAAATCTTCCTTCTGTAGCTGATGTAACTACATTATCTATAAATGGTGGAAATATAGATATATCTTTAGGTGATGAGGACATACCTATGATTGGATCTATAACTTTGGAGGTGGATATATGATAACCAGTGCAAATTATAGTATTGATGGTAAGGTATATGATCTAAATAATATTGAGGGTGATATTTGGAAAGCTGAAAATCAAGCACCTAATAAATCAGGGGTATATCCTATAGGGATATCGGTGTCAAATGAATTAGGGCAAACAACATATATTGATAGTAGTTCATCAAAATTTGACCTTAATTTAATGGTTGAAGAAGATATGGAAAATACAATAAATCTTTTAGAATATTTACCTGAATATTTACAGGATATTAATGAGTTTAAATTAATAATGGAAGCGGAGTCTATGAAGTTTAATGAATTGTATTTTACTAATAATAAAATGCTTAATATACAATTTGTTGATTATATGGATATACAAACAATTTCTAGATATGAAAAGTTTCTTGGAATTATTGGAGAGGGAACTTTAGAGCAAAGAAGAGCATATATAAAGGCTCTTTATGGTAAAGGAGATAAATTAAGCGAGAGTTCTATTAAGGCTATAGTAAAGTCTATAACTGGAGGAAGAGCTTTAGTAAAGTTTTTTTGTGGAGATGAAGCTTTAAATCCTAATCCAGGACAAGGAACATTAAAAGTTGAGGTTTTGTCACCAGATCCAGAAGTAGATTATAAATTTGATGATATTATCAGAGCAATAGCTCCATATATGCCAGCTCATTTGAAGTTAAATTTAATTAAGTATTTTTCAACTTGGGGGGATATTTCAGAAGCATATAGTGATTGGAATTCTATTAAGCAAGCTTCTAATTGGAAAGAAATATATAACTATATACCTCCTCAAGTAGAATTATGATACGGATAAAAGAAGTAGAAATTCTTACAAATACAACTTGGGAACAAATAATGATGTTTACTAGCTGGAATAGCGTTTATAGAAATTTTCCAAGTTGGAATTTTTACTTCTCAAATGTAGCAATCGTTAATTCACCAGTAACTATTAGAGTTACTGTAGAAGAGGCAGATTGGGGAACTGTAAAAAAAGAAGTTTCAGATTGGAATGGAATTAAGGCATTCAAGAATTGGCAAGCAATAAAAGATTTTTAAAGGAGGGTACCATGGCAGTAAAAACTGTAAGAGCACAAATTAATGGTGTATGGGTGAATTTAACACTTAATTCTTCTACTGGAAAGTATGAAGCAACTATAGCTGCACCACCGATAACAAGTTTTAATCTTGCTGGAGGATATTATCCAGTTACAGTTGAAGCTACAGACTTAGCTGGTAATGTAACAACTAAAACTAGTTCTGATTCAGTTTTAGGACAATCATTAAGACTAAGAGTCAAAGAAATAACTCCACCAACTATAACAATAACAGGACCAAGTACAGGATCATATGTAACTAATAGTGCAACACCTATAACATTTCAATTAAGAGATGAGAATAATGGCTCTGGAATAGCAATAAGTACTTTAAAGCTTAATATTGATGGGAATATATTAACAAATACATCTCCAGGAATGGTATTGACTGCTGTACAAGGAGGATATAACGGAACATATACACCACCATCTGCACTTAGAGATGGAGTTCATAACGTGACAATTAATGTATTAGATAATGATGGAAATGCTGCTAATGCAAAGAGTATATCATTTACGGTAGATACAGTACCACCTTCATTAACAGTATCAAATCCATCAGCAAGTACTACGTATACAAATAACTCATCATTAACAGTTACAGGAAGTACTGTAGATGCTACAAGCGGGCCTATAAAACTTGATATAACAGTGGGAAGTACTGTGCATTCAAATGTAACAGTAAATTCAAATGGTTCATTCTCAAAAGTTGTTACATTATTGAATGGAAGTAATGTAATTAAGATAAAGGCTACTGATAAAGCTGGTAAGTATACAGAAATCACAAGAACAGTAATTTTAGATACTGTTGCTCCAACAATAAATAAGGTAATAATTACACCTAATCCAGTAAATGTTAACCAAAGTTACAAAATAGAAATTGAAGCATCAGATGTATAAGGAGGAAGAGTAAATGCTAACAACAACAAATTATAAATTTAAAAAGCCTGAATTAACAGATAGTCCACCAGATATAACAGTTATGAATAGTAACTGGGATATTATCGATACGAATTTAAAGAAATTGAATGATGATAAAGCTCCTAAAGATGTAGCAACTACTTCTAAAGAGGGCTTGATGTCAAAAACTGATAAAAGTAAATTGGATGGAATAGCAGAAGGGGCAAATGCATACATGCATCCATCGAAACATCCAGCTTCAATTATAACCGAAGATGCAACACATAGATTTTTAACAGATGCGGAAAGGAAACTTATACAAGCCTGGGAAAAATTTAAGGCTAGTGGTGGAGAAATTGGTGGAAGAGTTTCATCAGAAGTTTTTCTAACTCTTTTAAGTAATAGTCAACAATATGGAATGTACAATAGAGGTGGACACCTAGCATTCCCTAGGTATAATAGCAATGGAGATTTTGTTGATATACCATTTGAGATACAACCTAATGGAGATTTTTACTGTAATGGTTATTCTAAGAATCCAAATGGTCACACTAAGCTTCCTAATGGAATGATACTACAGTGGGGAAAGAAAACATTACCTATGAATAATGACCATACTGCAATGTCGGCTACCAATTTTCCAATAACTTTTCCTACAGAAGCCCTTGTGGTTATAGCAGGAAATGTAGACAACAGTGCTTGGAGGTATCCAGATATAACTTGTGGTGCTAAAATAACATCTAAGGCGGCGTTCACATTATGGGCGGGTTCAACAAGTGCAAATACCGGAACTATAAATATCAACTTATCTTGGATAGCTATAGGATATTAAAAGAGGTGATAATATGGAAACTAAATATTATATAAGAATAGAAAATAATAACTTTGGTTTTGTGGTAGATGATATTCATACTATAGACGAAGCTACAGATCACAAAGTAACACAAGAAGAATATTATAAGTTTTTCGAGTTACAGAGTGAAGGAAAACAATTCAGATTAAAAGAAGTTGCAACTGGTGAAAGGTTATTTGATTATATCGAAGAGTATGAACCAGAACCATTACCACCAGCACCACCAACAGAGATGAAATTATTACAAGAGGAAGTATTAAACCAATCAGAGATGATGTTAGAAATGGATTATAGAATGACAAGCCTAGAGCTTGGATTATAGGAGGAAAGAATTATGACATATAGAAATTGTAAGAAGTTAATAGAGAATGGAAGATATGATTATAATGATATGCTTAATAAGTTAGATGTATTCTTATTAGGTGATAGAATAACCCAAGAGCAATATGAGGAATTAGTTAAGATGATGGAAGCAAGAAAAGAAGAACAGTAAATTAATGGAGGATAGGTATGTTATTAATCCTGATCATTACATAACATACCTATTCTTTAATTTGGTTTGCCATATTATTAATATATTCAATCTAACAAAGTTTATTCAAAACAAGGAAGGTGTAGTATGAATGAAATGACAACATTGTTTAATACCTTTGTTTTCCCAACAGCTTTGTGTATTTTATTAATTTGGTTTCTATATAAAAAGATATGGCCAAGAATAGAGACAACATTAGATAGAATTACAAAGACTAATGAGGAGTTAAGTACAAGCAATAGAATCTTAACAGAAAATATAGTAAAGAAAGTAGATCATGTAGATTCAAAAGTAAATTCTATGGAAAGTAAATTAGATATAGTTTTAATGGAAAGAGGAGAGATGTAAAATGGAAAATTTATTAACTTTTATACCAGAGTTTTTATTAATTGTAATTGTAGTAATTTATGTATTTGGAGCATTTTTGAAAGGGTTAAAAGTAGTTCCTGATAAGTATATAGTATCAATATTAATGTTATTAGGTATTACAGCAGCAGTGTTATTGAATATAATAAATGCTCAATACAAAGTGTCCTTAGATGTAATAGTAAATGGAGTATTACAAGGTATTTTATGTTGGGGAGTTGCAGTAGGTATCAATCAAACATCTAAGCAATTAAATAAAAATGAGTAATTAAGAGCCGAAAGGCTCTTTTTATATAGCAAAAAATAAATTAGAAGAAAGAAGGAATGTAAAATGAGTAATAGTAATTTAGTAGATTTTGTAAAATTATCACCAAACTTTACAAGGAGAACAGGTGTTATCAAAAAGATAACTATACACCATATGGCTGGAAATCTTTCAGTAGAGACTTGTGGAAATGTTTTTTCAAATCCGCAAAGAGAGGCTAGTTCTAATTATGGAATAGGTACTGATGGAAGAGTTGGTTTATACGTAGACGAATGCAATAGAGCATGGACAAGTTCAAACTATGAAAATGACAATCAAGCTGTAACTATAGAAGTTGCAAATGATGAAATAGGAG
>OGIX01000519.1_pt1 | contig 26848 bp, 19 predicted proteins | sample 1571901 | NCBI WGS metagenome assembly OGIX01 (sample SAMEA2582102, study PRJEB24529) | metagenome | biome: Human gut stool | place: China | collected 2011
AGGAGTAGCAACAGGAAGTGCTTCTGAATTTACTTTAATAGAATCAATAATTTTAATTTCTTCTATTTCATCTACATTGAAATCAAAGCTATAGCTCGGTGCTTCAATTTTCACTATCTGATTTAAAACTTCTATACTCATTTTTTTAAAATCTAATCTTAATGTCATTATAGATACTCCTATTATGAGTATAGCTGCAAATATATAGGATCCATAAAATATTCTTCGACCTTTCTTATTTCCTAAGTTATAAGTCATTTTGTATCCAACTCTAGGCTCTACAATATATCTTGTATCATTAGGATTATTATATATATCTCTAAACCAATATTCATCATTATCTACATAAATAGGATTGCTACTTGTACTTATTAGTCTATTTTGTTCCTCTGTTACTTTATTATTTATGTAATAAATACCTACTAGTATCACAGTCATAGGTATTACTGCTGATAATATAAGTAGAACTACACTATTACTATTTAAAGTCATTGGTAAAAATACAAATATCATTCCTATACTTTGAACTGTAGCTGCAACAACAGTTCCCATCGTCCACATTCTTTTATAAATCAAGTTATAAGCTATATTGACCTTTGAATCTTCACTATAAATTTCTGTAGGCTTCTTACAATACAATCTGTAAAGTATCATAAATGTTATGGTTCCAACAAGTCCTGTAGAGGCTGATATTAAAAGCCCAAAACTAAAATCCTTATTTATAATAACTATAATTATTGGAATAATTGATATTATAAAACTCGGAATAAACCATAAAGGTGATACTGGCATCTTATCTTTAAGCCTTGTAACCTCCGTATCTATAGTTAAAAGTCTAGCTTGAGAAATAAACCATTCATTCTCTCTTTTAAGTTCTTTTAATCTTTTATTATATTTTCCAAATAACCTATAGCTTAATATTTCCATAAAAAATATCCATACAAATAAATATATCATTTTCAATGATGGGTAATTAATAATACTTATAGGAAAAAATATTATAATACCTATCAAAAAAAATCTTTTATTACCTTTTTTGTATTCATCTACAATCCTCAATACCTCATTATTTTTAATCTCTGAGTAAGGTAATGTAACTCCAAGCACAACTCCATTTTTAACCTTAGTAGCTGTATTATTGTCAAAATAAAATGCTATTAATGCTATTAAAATAGCTGATCCTAATATTAAGTCAAATACCATATGCTATCCCTCATTCCCAACTATATTTAACCCATTCATATTATTAAAAATGTCTTCACACATCTTCATAAACTCTTTATAATCAATCCCCTTGAGAGCAGACTCAGCGATTATAAGCTCTAGCTCCTGTTCTACTTTTTCTCTAAACTCTTTACTAGTGTCTAAAGCTGGATTAACCTTTGCTCCATGCCTTCTATCAATTTCAATATAACCTTCTGTTTTTAAAATGTTATAAGCTTTATTTACAGTCATCATATTTACACCAATATCATCAGCCATCTGTCTTACCGTTGGAAGTCCTTGTCCTCTCTTTAACTCTCCTCTTCCAATCCCCATAACAATCCTATTTCTAAGCTGTACATATATTGGAATATTACTTGTCATATCTAATTTTAAAATCAAAAATCTCACCTTTTCTTTGTATACTTTGTATTACTAATTGTAATACAAAGTATACAATTAGTAAACATTGGTTATCAATATTTCCCCATTTTATTCATAAAAAAAAATGAATTGCTTCCAAAAATAAAATGCTCTGTTATTATCATTGCATAATAACAGAGCTCTATATTAAACCATCTTAACCATTCGATATAGGTTGTGTGAAAAATATCTTTCTTCTTTTTCTAATTTATAGTCTAACTTAGAATAAAAGTTTATAAGACTTTTATCTTTTGCCAATAATGAACACCTTTTATACCCTTGCTCTTTAGCCATTTTCTCAGCTAAAATCATAAGGGATTTTCCGATACCTTTTCCTCTTACCTCCTCACTAGTTGCAAGATTAGCTACATATATTTCATGATCTTCACACTCGTCTAACCTGGAAGCTAAAATAATATCTCTAATAAACTTGATTTTTCTCATTACTCCCTTTATAGACATAAATAATTTTATACTTGTAGTAATATCTAGCATCGGTATATCATCACTCTTTAATAATATTATAGCTCCACAAGGTTTAGCATCTAACTCAGCTACCTTTATATTTTTATAATAATATCTAGAACCTTCTACCTTAACTAAATAACTAATCCTGTCTAGAATTTCCTCTTTACTGCCTTCACCCCATTCATGCTCCGGATCATCTTCCGTGACATAAACTAGCTCGGCTATAATGGGGGCATCACATTCTGAGGCATCTCTTAAATTTAAGTTGTTCATAAATTATCATTCCTTCTTTTTAATCTTTTATCTTTGTTATTAGTATAGTCTTAGTTTCTATTAAAATTAAGGCCTTATAGTCCCTTAAATAAGTACTTTTATGTTATCTTTTTATTCTTACATGCAGATATTATTAATATAAATGTACTAATACTAGATACCTAAAATCTTTATTATTGGAATAATATTCAAAACACCTTGACTTTTTCTCGCTATTTATAGATAATTATTATTAGTTAATAATAAAATTTATAGGAGGTTATATTAATATGATTAATGGTACTTGGAATGGCTTTAGAGAACTTGTTCTAGTAGATAAATCAGAAGTATGCCCTGGAATAATTTCTTTCTATTTTAAATCAAAAGACGGAGGTAAACTTGCAAAGCACACTGCTGGTCAATTTTTACCTTTTAAAATAAAAACTGATAATCCTAAATACAAAGATGTTATTAGAACTTATAGCTTATCAATGTTCCCTAATGATGAACTATATAGAATTAGTGTTAAAAAAATTGATGGTGGTTTAATAAGTACTTACTTACACGAAAATCTTAACATTGGTGATTCTATAGAGGCTATGATACCAACTGGATTATTTACTATAAATAATGGTTCAAAAAATATTCCTCTTGTTTTAATATCTGCTGGTATAGGTATTACACCTTTATTATCAATGCTATATGAAGAATCTGCTACTAGAAATAACATTCAATTTATTCAAGCAGTTCAAAATTCAAGCATTCATCCTTTCAAAGAAGATATAGATGCTATAGCAAAATCTAGAGGTATTAAAAATACAATCTTTTACTCTAACCCTCTAGAAAATGATAAATTAGGTATTGACTATGATTATACTGGATACGTTAGTAAAGAATATCTAAAAGATAATGTAGATTTAAATTCTGATTTCTATTTCTGCGGACCACCTCCATTTATGAAGGCCCTTGAAAATTCTTTATTAGAGTTAGGAGTTCCATCAGATAGGATTCATTATGAGCTTTTTAGCAATAATTAAGATATAAATATTATTATAAAATAAATACCACCAGCTTAGCTGGTGGTATTCTAATTTAATTATGTAATAACTATAATATTTTTATGTTTGCTTTTTATAAGTGTTTGTAATATTTACGTTCTACTAAAAAATCCTTATTTATCACAATATTCACTTATATAATTAGCTAATGCTCCTACTAAATTCGCATCTTTTTTATGTGTGCAAGTAGAAATATTAGGTGTTATACATTTAATATCAATTTTATTTATTATATACTCTAACCTATCTCTTAATTTATCGATAAAGTCCTCTCTATCACTTATAGATCCACCTAATAATATCATCTCTGGATCGTAAATATGTTGAAGATTAAATATACCTCTTGCTAAATTTAAATAAAAAGTATCGATTGCCTGCATGCAGAATTCATCTCCATTTTCAGCAGCTTCAAATACCTTTTTCCCATCCCAGGAATCATCATTATAATGTTTTCTAACTTTTCTTACAAAAGACATAGTTGACGCATATTCACTGAAGTTAACAGGTCTACCATTATCATCAGTCATTAACATATATCCAAACTCTCCACCAAATAAATTTTTACCTTTATGAATTTTGCCATCCTTAACAATAGCTCCACCGATGCCTGTCCCACATACAACAAACATCATATCATCAACATCTTTTGCTGTTCCTGAAAATACTTCAGCTAAAGCTGCACAATTAGCATCATTTTCAATGCTAACTTTAAGGCCTGTTCTATCAAATAGTACTTCCTTCCAGTTAGGTCCATGAATACATGGTACTGCGCTATCTCCTCCAACTATTCCACTTTTGCTATCAACTGCCCCTGGAGCACTTATAGCTATACCTTCAATATCATATTCTTTTTTAACTTTTTCAATCCATTCTACTATTGCATCAATAAATTCATTTAATTGATGTGATACATATAAAGTATCATGATCTAGTAAATGACCAAATTTATCTCCCACAGCAACTTTTATTGAAGTTCCACCAATATCTAAACAAGCATACATCTTTAAATTCTCCTTAAATATTTATTATCTGAAAGTATTTTAATCATTATTGAAAACCTTTTCTGTAGATACCCACTGTTCAAGTACCTCACTATATTTCCTCACATAAAAATAGTGAATCAAATCTATTTGTATTAATATAGGAATTTGAGCTGATATCATTCCTGTTGATTCTTCCCCTGAAAGATTTGCAGTAATTAGCACAACATCAGCATTTTGAGTTAAAGTAGAGTTAGGATTCCCTGTAATAACAATTAATGTTACGCCCTTATTTCTAAGTATCTCAGCACACTTTTCTAAATGCTTATTTCCCCTTAATGTAAAGATAAATGCTAAGTCGCCTTTCTGTAAGACTTGGCATGCCACCTCAATAGCAACTTTATCATGTATGACCTCTATCAACTTTCCAGTTCTTGAAAATCTAAACTTAAAATCTTGAGCTGCTGTTGCACTTAATCCTTGAGCAAATATATGCATAAATCTATATTCATGGATATATTTACATATCTTTTCTACCTTTTCTCTATCGAAACAACCATCTATATGACTAAATATTTTAAAATATGAATTTTGTAAATCTGCTGATATATTATTTACATTTAGGTTACTGTTATCTTTCAAATGTTCACTATATAAATAAACTAATTCTTTATAATTACTTAAACCTATCTTTTTACAAAATCGTGTAATAGAAGCAGGTGAAACACATAAAGTCGTAGCTAGTTCACTTATGGGTAGTGATGGGTTATTTTTCAGGAAATAATCAGCAATTTGTTCCTCTACATATGTAAAATTCATCTTCGCATGATTTATTCTTAAAATAATCTCCTTCTCCATATATCCCCTCCATATTATCTAGTTTACAGTTTAACTTTAATATGTTTCACCTTATTTTGCAACTATATATTAATCTTTAATGTTTTTACTTCACCCTTGTTAAATCTACCAATATCAATAGCTCCATCAATAGCTACCTTCTCTGAAAGTTCTCTATTATTCATATTTATCCACTGATAGCTTGATCCATTATTTACTGTTATTTCTCCAGCACTTTCTATAGAATCATTGCAGTTTAACAACCTAATAGAGTAAGACTTTTTATCTATTGGCATTATTGATGTAACGACTATATCCTTTAAATTATCGCTATCTACAATGCCTTCAACTTTATTTAGCTTTTCCTTTAAAGGATGCATAACAAAATATTTTAATGTATTTGTAAATCTATTTATTTCTTGAACTTGATAGTTTGGAACTGATACGGAATAACTCTTCCATAGTTTGTTAATCTTTGCAATATTGATATTATTATCTAAAACTATAGCAAACTTAAATTTCATTTTTTGAATTAACTGACTATCTGGAGTTTCTATATATCTAAATTCATTTCCTGATGCAACTCCTGGCCTTCTTATCAGATCTGGTTTTCCTAAGAACCCAACTCCTCTAAATAAAGTAAGTGCAATCTTAGAATTATCTAGTACTTCATATTCTTTTATTCCCTTAGCTAACATAACTGCTGATGATTTCTCATCTTCAATACCAACAAAATGAAGCATTGGATAGATTGGTGATGGTTCTTCTCTCCAGCCAAGTTCTCTCCAGTCATCTATACGTGCTGGTATATTATCTCTTCTAATCGTTCCAAAAGGTGTATCTGTTAAGCTCTCTTCACTTATTACATCACTTTTAAATACAACTCTCATCCTATGATCATAAGCTTTGTTATCTATCTCCAAATGACATTCAACAACAGCTTTATCACATAGCGATATCTTCAGCTCATATGGTATTTCTGTATTTATAACACCATTTTCTCTATCCTCTAAGTTGCTCGGTACTGTGAATATCCCACTTAACCTTAACTCTTTATAAAGTTCGCCTACTGTAGATTCACATACTGCTTCCTCAAAGGTTAAATTATATCTTATATCCTTTTCTGGAGGAGAATAATCATACGTATCCCCATCATCTCCGGACTCTTCAATATATAAACAATTCTCTAAAGTTTTATTTCTAAATTTATCAGTTATATTTATCTTTCCATTTACAAAAGAAACTTTATAGAAGTTATCTTCAATCTCATCTGTGTTAATCTTATCTTCTAGCATATCCTCATCTATTTCATTAACCTTCAATACTTCTATACTTAAAGGTGATAAATGACACTGAATAATAATATCCCATACATAGTAATATAAGTTTTCATCATAAAGACTTTCATCCTTCTTAATACTACCTGCATATTCTCTTACTTTACCTAATACTTGATAATTAATTAAGTTGCCATTCTCATCTCTTATCTCAAAGCTTTTAGTTTTAGTAGTTAAAACTACCTTAACATTTTCATTTCTACTTACTGATAAAGTATTAAATAAAATCAAATTATTCTCTTCTTTATTTTCTAAAGACTCACTTATCTTTCTAACAATATAATCATAAGCTGAATAAGCTAATTGATCAGCTTCAATAAGTCTTGATAATATACTTCTATTAGTTTTATCACTATTACATCCACAAGCACTATCATGAGCATGATTCATAAGTAGCTTTTTCCAAATCTCCTCAAGCATTTCAGTCTTAGGATCTAATCCCATATTTTGAGCAATTACCATAAGTGGTTCTAACTGATGAATTAATTTTCTTTCAATTTTATCATTTAAATACTTTAAATCATATCTTGATGAATAAATTGACCTATGTATTTTTGAATTAGATGGACTTATAAATTCACCTTCAACTTCTAGCAAATCTTCTTCCTTTTCTAATTCTTCAAAGAACTTTTCACAAGTACTTTCAACATACTCAAATTTATTTTTAGTTCTATCTTGATAATACTTAATTCTTTCTTTTAAGTTAAAATCAACATATCTTTGATCTCCACCTACAGGTAATAATATATTTTCTGTTGCTGAACCATCTAAAATAGTTTCTTCAACAGCATCAATATCATCATTATAAATTAAATTACCTCCATAGAAGTAACCATTCTTTATGTTATATACTAAAAGAGAACTTCCATCTTCACTATTCCATTTAAATTCTCTATTCTTGCATATATCCTTTGCAACACCTCTCCAAAAGATACTTCTTTTTATATCAAATCCATTCAATATCTTTGGTAAATCCTTCGTTTGGCCAAAAGAATCTGGTAAATAACCAACCTTCATATGTCCACCAAGCTTATTTGCACTTTTTATACCGTATAATAAATTTCTAACTATAGATTCTCCATCTATAACTAATTCATCTGTTTGAGTATACCAAGGTCCTATTATTAATTTACCAGCTTGAACTAATTTACTTACCCTATCAAAATTACTTGGAGCAAACCTTAAATAATCCTCCAATATACTTAACTGCCCATCTAATAAATAATTCTCTATTACTTCATTTTCTAGTGCATCTATTACTTCATCCATATGATATATAAGCTGTATGATGGATTCATTTGAAGTGAAGTACCACTCACAGTCCCAGTGAGTATGGGAATAAACATGTATTCTTTTCAATTTAAATACCTCCTTCATTATTGAAAATTCCACTGGAGTATATAATTATCTCCAGTGGTCTTTTTATTTAAAGTTTACAAATTAAAAGTCTATCTTTGAAACTAAGTTATATAGCTCTTTCTTATCAGTTTCTTTAACTATTGTATTTCTAAAATTATCATCAACTAATTTAGTTGCAATAGAACTTAATATTCTTAAATGATTTTCAGCTCCATCTTCTGGTATTGTTAAAGCAAAAGCTGTTGTAATTTTACTTCCATCTAAAGAATCCCATTCAATTGGATTTTTAAATTTTACTAAAAATACTCCTGGACTTATAACAGTTTCATTTTTACTATGAGGAATAGCTATACCATCATTAAAGCCTGTAGTAGCTTCTTTTTCTCTTTCTTTTAATCCATTATAGTAAGCACTTTCATCCTTTACAAAGCCGTGCTTTTTAGCAATACTTGCAATAAACTTAAATGCTTCATCTTGAGTCTTTGAGTTTTCATCAACATATATATGATTCTCTGTAAATAACTCTCTTTCTTCTCTTACTACTGTTGCTGCAACTTCGCTTATAGTCGTAACCTCTTCATCTTCTTCAGTTAAATCCTCATTTTGAGCTACAGGCTTTCTCCAGAAACCTATAATTAAAGCTGTCACTACTATTCCTGCAAATGTACATAATATCCAAGTTAAGAATGGAATAGGTTGTTCAATATAACCTATAATAGTTCCTAATGGAGAACCTATACCACCATAGAATTTACATCCAGTTATAGAAACTAATCCACCTGCTAAAGCTGATCCTGCAACTGATGCTGTAATCATCTGAACAGGATTAGATGCTGCGAAAGGAATAGCTCCTTCTGTTACTCCTACCATACCCATACCAAAAGCTGAACTTGCTGATACTCTTTCGTCTTTTGTAAATTTATTCTTAAATAATACTGATGCAAGCCAAATACCTAATGGTGCAACTGATATAGCTGCTTGTGCTGCTGTACCTGGCACAAAGTTTGCATTTTCTATACCAAACTTAGCAACAGTATCTGTAAATACTGCAGTACCAAAAATAAGTGCTGTTTTATTAACTGGTCCACCAAAGTCAAATCCGATCATCGCTCCAATAATTGCACCTACTATAAATGGAGCACTTGAATAAGTTTCATTTAAATAAGTTAATCCATTATAAAGGCTATCCATTAAACCAGCTATTGGCCCACCAATCATGTAAGTTACAATAACCATTATTATAAACGTTGAAATAACAGGAATTATCATTATAGCTAATAGTGGTTGTACTATCTTTGGCCATTTTATTTTCTTTAATCCCTTTACTAAATACCCAACTATAAATGCAACTAGTATTGCTCCTAAAAAGCCTCCTCCAGTTTCAGTTCCTAAATAGGCCGCATCATTTACAAGATATGCTCCTATCATAGCTGGTGCAATTGCAGGTTTATCCGCTATAGAATTAGCAACAAATCCTGCAAATAGTGGAATCATTAATTTGAATCCAATTTGTCCAACCTCAAAAAGCTTAGACATAAAGAATCCTAATTGAGTAGAAGTATCAAATCCCCAGTTTACTATTTGACCAAGTTCATTCTCCTGGAACGCAAATATATTCGCAATTGCTAGTAGTATACCTGCTGCTATAACCATAGGAGTCATGTAAGATATACCACTCATTATATGAGTAACAAATTTATTTTCCGTCTTACCTAAAGTTACTTTACCAACTTTTGTTCCCTTAGCTCCAAAAACTGTTGCTTCATCATAAGCTCTTTGTATAAGTTTTTCTGGAGCTTTTATTGCATCTATAGACTTAACCACTAGAACCCTTTTCCCTGAAAATCTCATTAAATCTACATTAATGTCAGCTGCAATAATTACTACATCGGCATCTTTTATATCTTTTTCTGTTAAAATATTTTCTGCTCCAATAGAACCTTGTGTTTCTACCTTTACATCATATCCTTTTTTCTTACCAGCTTTAGTTAAACTCTCAGCTGCCATATATGTATGTGCAATACCTGCTGCACATGCTGTTACTGCTACAATTTTTTTATTCATGTATAAGCACCTCCCAATTACATTTACAAGTATGCCATCCATTATTACCTATGTAAACCTTTTATGAACTTTTAGGCTTAACTTTCTTAAATTAATTATATTTTGAAAATACTTTCATTTTTCGATATACTTTTCCATAAAATTTATATTATTTTTTCTTTTTTATCAAATTAAAATCTATTAACCCTATATTTTTTGAAAATAATTTCACACTTCAGCTGAAAATATTATTTTATTGTTAAACTAATAAAAAGGATATTTCACCTTGAAATATCCTTTTTAACAACTTACTTATTTTGATTTTTTATCTTATTATTTATAATTTCTTTAAGATTTTTAAACTGTTCTTTATACTTTGTATGCTCTATATTAGGAAAGGCTTTAAGTATTCTTCTTTGTAACATAGATCTTACATTCAATTTTTTATATCTTTCATAAATCTTAGTTAAGTTCTCTATTACATATTCAGATTCTTCCTCATCCTTAAATCCAATTATAAGATTTTCAAATTCCTTATCGTCTAAATTCTTTAATTTAATATTCATGGATTTTAACTCAATTAATACATCTACTAAATTATTTAACTTGTCATTTAATTTAATCATAGCTATCAATGTAGTAATAAAGTCAGATAAAAACATAGCTATTATTATACATGCTAGAACTATGTTTATTATCTTAGGAACACTATTAACTAAGGTAGTAATTCTAACATTTATTACTTGTATAAGTAATACAGATAACAAACCAAAAAGCGTTGAATTTAAAAGGCATACTCTACCATGAATATTAAATTTATGTTTAGAATAATCCCACCATTTTGTTTGAAAGGATGTTTCTAATATCACTGCAGTTATGTATTCAACAACAGATGTAACAATCATTCCCAATAAAAATATAGCAAAAATATCTCCTCTATATTTATCTAATAAAGCTATAACTAATAATGCCCCAAAACCATACACCGGACATACCGGTCCATTTAAAAATCCTCTATTAATAAATTTCCTCTCAAGTATAGAACAATATATAGTTTCACATACCCATCCTAAAAAACTATATATTGAAAAGTATAAAATAAATTTAATAAATGTATACATACTAACAGCTCCCTCAAGTTAACATATTAATTTATTAACAGCTTAGTATATTCTTATTATTAAATTTTAAATTTAATACTTAATGGATTTTATTTTTAAATAAAAAAATAGTACATGACTATTTTAAATAATCATGTACTACTTAATTTAAAACTCAAAATTATCTTACAAAATTAAGATTCACTCTGTGTAACTTCAAGCTACCAAATTAAAATTTGGACTTTCAGTTAAGTTCACCTTGCCAAATCTAAGATTTGGAGGCTTAGAGGAAACTCCTTCTCACTTACGCTTCAACTTCTTCAAATTGGCTATTGTATAGATTTGCGTAGAATCCTTTCTTAGCTAATAACTCTTCGTGGTTTCCTTGTTCTACAATGTCTCCATCCTTCATAACAAGGATTAAGTCAGCATCTCTTATAGTAGATAATCTGTGAGCAATTATGAAGCTTGTTCTTCCATGCATTAAGTTATCCATAGCTTTTTGAATTAATACTTCTGTACGAGTATCAACTGAGCTTGTAGCTTCATCAAGTATTAATATCTTTGGATCTGCTAAAATAGCTCTTGCAATAGTTAATAATTGTTTTTGACCTTGTGATACGTTACTTGCTTCTTCATTAAGAATCATATTATATCCATCTGGTAAAGTCTTAACAAATCTATGAACGTGGGCTGCTTTTGCTGCTTCTATAACTTCTTCATCACTAGCATCTAACTTACTATAACGAATGTTTTCCATTATTGATCCATTAAATAACCAAGTATCTTGAAGAACCATACCAAATAAACTTCTTAATTCTCCACGATTAAACTCTCTAATATCATGCCCATCTATTAATATTGCACCATCATTTACATCATAGAATCTCATTAATAGCTTAACCATTGTAGTTTTACCTGCACCTGTTGGTCCAACTATAGCTACTCTTTGACCTGGTTTAATCTTAGAATTAAAGTCATTTACTATAATCTTATCTTCGTTATATCCAAAATGAACATGCTTAAACTCAACTTCTCCATTTATATCTTCAGTAGAAACTGGAGATACAGGATCTTTAGTTTCCTCTTCCTCATCTAAGAATTCAAATACTCTTTCAGCAGCAGCTGCTGTAGATTGAAGTACATTTGCTATTTGTGCTGTTTGAGCTATTGGTTGATTGAATGTTCTTATATATTGAATAAACGCTTGAATATCACCAACAGATATTCTATTTTTGACAGTTAACCATCCACCTAATATAGAAACTAACACATATCCTAAATTACCAACAAAGCTCATTATAGGCATCATCATACCTGATAGGAATTGTGATTTCCATGCACTATGATATAGTTGATTATTTAACTCATCAAACTCTTTAATAGCACGTTCTTCACCATTAAAAGCCTTCATTATATTATGGCCTGAGTAAACTTCTTCAACCTGACCATTAACATTCCCTAAGAATTTTTGTTGATCCTTAAAGTATTTTTGTGACTTTTTAACTACTCCAAATATAAGTCCCATTGATAGAGGTAGTATCAATAATGCAGCAACTGTCATCACTCCACTTATAGAAATCATCATTATTAATACACCTATAAGAGTAGTAATTGCTGTTAACATTTGAGATAAACTTTGATTTAAAGTTTGGCTAACTGTGTCAACATCATTAGTAACTCTTGATAAAACTTCTCCATGAGTCTTTGTATCAAAGTACTTAAGCGGCATTCTATTTATTTTTTCAGATATATCTTTTCTCATATTATAAGAAACTTTTTGTGATACACCTGTCATAACAAAAGTTTGAATAAAAGAGAATAACGCACTTATTAAGTATAACCCTAATAATAGAAGTAATGTATTTGCTATATATGAGAAGTCGATACCTCCATCAGCAACACCTTTAACTTTATCCATTAACCCTGAGAAAATTTCAGTTGTTACATTACCTAATATTTTAGGTCCTACTATAGAGAATGCAGCTGAACCAATTGCAAATATAAATACAATTATAATTGATAGAGTGTATGGTTTAAGATAGCTTGCAAGCTTTTTCATTGTACCTTTAAAATCTTTTGCCTTTTCACCAGCACCGCGCATTCCATGTCCACCCATTGGGCCTCTTCTTCCATTACTCATTTTCTAGCTCCTCCTTTGAAAGTTGTGATAAAGCTATTTGCTTATAAACCTCACAGTTTTTCATAAGCTCGCTATGAGTTCCTTTTCCAACTACTTTTCCTTCATCAAGTACAATTATCTGTTCTGCATTCATTATAGTACTTATTCTTTGTGCAACGATAAGCATTGTACTTCCTGATGTCTCAGCCTTAAGAGCCTTTCTTAAAGTGGCATCAGTTTTAAAGTCTAAAGCAGAGAAGCTATCATCAAATATAAATATTTCCGGATTCTTAGCTAATGCACGAGCAATAGATAATCTTTGCTTTTGTCCACCAGAAACGTTAGTACCACCTTGAGCTATTTCAGTATCAAATCCGCTTTCTTTACTTGAAATAAACTCCATAGCTTGTGCAACTTTTGCAGCTTTAATCATTCCCTCTTCTGATAGGTTCTCATCTCCATATTTTAGGTTACTTTCTATAGTTCCAGAGAAAAGTATTCCCTTTTGAGGTACATATCCAATTTTTTCTCTTAAGTCATGTTGGCTAACATCCTTAATATTAACCCCATCTACTAATATCTCACCTTCTGTTGCATCATAAAAACGAGGTATTAGATTTATAAGAGTTGACTTACCACTACCAGTACTTCCTATAAATGCTGTAGTTTCTCCTGGTTTAGCGATAAAGTTTATATTATCAAGTACATCTTCCTCTGCACCTGGATATCTAAAACTTACATTTCTAAATTCGATTATTCCCTTTTCACTCTTATCGAAGCTCTTAGGATTTTCTATATCCTTTATAGAAACATCTGTAGATAATACTTCAGCTATACGTTGTACAGAAGCTGCTGCTCTTGGAAGTATTACAGATACCATTGAAATCATTAAGAATGACATTATAATTTGCATTGTATATTGAATAAATGCCATCATATCTCCAACTTGAAGTAATCCATCATTTATTCTATGAGCTCCTACCCAAACTATTAATAAAGAAATAGAATTCATTATTAACATCATTAAAGGCATCATTATTGATGTAACTCTAGTTACGAAAAGATTTGTCTTTGTAAGATCTTTATTAGCCTTATCAAACTTTTTCTCTTCATACTTTTGAGTACTGAATGCTCTTATAACAAGCATACCTGTTAAAGATTCTCTTGTTACAAGGTTAACCTTATCAACAAGCTTTTGTACAATCTTAAATTTAGGCATAGCTAATCCAAATAAAACTGCAACTATTGTTAATAGTGATAATACCGCAACTCCGATTATCCATCCCATATTTGTTTTAGTACCTAGAACTTTTAATATTCCACCTGCTCCTAAAATAGGCGCATAAAATACAGTTCTTATAAGCATTACTACAAGCATTTGAATTTGTTGAATATCATTAGTACTTCTTGTAATAAGTGATGCAGTTGAGAAATGATCAAATTCATTATTTGAGAACCCAACAACACTTGTAAATACATCTTTTCTTAGGTTCCTTCCTAAAGATGCAGCCATTCTAGCTGCTATAAATCCAACTGCTACTGTAGCTGCCATACTTATTAATGCTATTCCAATCATTTTAGCTCCAGCTACTAGGATATAATTAGATTGTAATTTTTCAGTGTTTATTCCAATAGTACTGTATTCAGATTTGATATAAGTAGTAGCTGATTGAGTTATCATCATCTCAGGTGTAGCTCCTATTTTCTCATCAATCTTAGTCAGCATGCTATCTAATTGATCTTCTGGCATAGATGATAATACTTGAAATATATCTGTTCCCTCTGGTATTTTGCTTAATAATTCAGTCATTGGATTTGAAGTATCCTCGCTTAATAAATTATCCTCAACCTCAGATCCATCTGCTTGTTTTTCAAGTATCATAGTCATCATTATAGGTTTTCCCATAATGGTATTTAAACTTTTAATATCCTCTTTATTTTTTGTATCTAACTTATAAAGATTTTGATTTGTTAACTCTGGATATTTTTTTACGTAATTGTCATATTCTTCAGTTGATAATGTATTTTTATCTAATAAAGTATAGCTATCCTTAACTAGACTTTTCTCTTCATCATTCATAAAAATCAATAACTTATCAAACTCTGAAGCTCTTATAACTTCCGGTACTGCATTTTCTACTCCGCCTTGTTGAATACCAACATTAACTATATTACTCATATAGTCTGGAAGAGATAAGTCACATATAGCTTGAACAAAAAGCAATACAAAAGATATAAATATAGCTCCTATAAAAGGCTTTAGATGCTTTAATATTTTCTTCATGAGGTCTCACTCCTTTTAAAATTAATTTTGGCATATGATAATTATATTTTCATAACTATTATGTGTCAATAACTTTTCTTAAAATATAATTATTTTTTCATAATTATTATACTTTTATAACTAATTTTGTTGTATATTTTTTTAAATTATATTATAATATTATTAGAGAAGGTCTTTTAAGGAGGCAAACTATGGATACCGATAATTTAAATAGTATTTCTAATAATTTATATATGTTACTATTATCTCTAAATAAACGTGTTTTTAACCACGATGAAATGATAAAGAGTTGTAATTTACCACCATCACATGTAAAAGCTTTATTTTACTTGCTTCATAACGGTCCTAGAGCAATATCTCAAATAGGAAATGATTTATCTATATCAAAACCTAATATGACTCCAATTATAGATAAACTAGTAGCTGAAGGTTTTATTAATAGATTCCAAGACCCAAATGATAGAAGGGTCATTAGAGTTGAACCAACAGAAACCGCTCGTGAATTCCTAAGAGAACAAGAAATGAAACTTAAATCTCGCTTACTGGAAAGGATTTCACCATTATCCGATGAAGATTTAGAAGAGTTAGATAAATGTATAAGCTCGCTAAGTAAGCTTTTACTAAAAATTTAAAAAGAAGCTAGGTTGCAATATTACACAACCTAGCTTCTTGTATTTTTATACAAATTAATATTTATTAAATTTACTTAAAAATTAAATATTTCATATACATAAACCTTTTAGATTTAGTTATAAACCCTTTCTTCTAGACCATCACTAGTTAATATTATATTTAAATTTCCATTACGACATCTTAATTCATCTATAAACTTTTTAGTATTTTCTTCTGGTTTCATACTTACTCTATAGCTTAATTCGAATAATGATCCAAAATCTCTTGTTCTAACTCTTGCTAAATTCCAATTAACAGTATATTTTTCTAGAATATCCTCAAATACACCTTCATAGTTTAGATTTTCAGGTACTGTAATTTTAAGTTCTAAGCTCTTACTTTTAGGGCTAGCAAATTTTGTTATATCAATTATAATCATTACTAAGCATAATATTATAGTAAATAAAACGGCATATCCGATAAATCCCATGCCTGATGCAAGCCCAACTGCTAATGTGAAGAATATATAAGATATATCTTTTGGATCTCCAGGCGCACTTCTGAAACGAATAATAGAAAATGCTCCTGCTAAACTAAATGCTCTTGCTACATTATTTCCAACTAAAAGAATAATAATAGATATAATTACTGGTAACATTATTAATGTAATTGTAAAACTTGGTACATACCCTTCCTTTTTATGCGTTTTAATATAAGTTAAGCATATAGCTAACCCTAATATAATTGACGTCCCAATTACTATTAAGATATTACTTAAAGTAAACGTCCCAGTATTTATTGATGTCATTAAACTTTCTAACATATTTTTTCTCTCCTTCTTGTGTCTATACTTTGTTTTTCTAATACATATCTTTTATATTCATCCCCATACTTTGAAAAATGGGTATTATAAACTTCTAAACTTGAAAGTTCTTTAGCTAGCCACAATGGCATCGCTCCTAATATTTTTACTTCCATCAAATATTGATTTTTCTCTAATAACTCCTCACCATAACTTCCTGCTTCTAAAGTTATATTTTCTCTCCTTGTTATGATATTTGAATCAAAAGTAACTCTAAACTCCCTATCATTCTTACCAAACAAAGCTTTCCTACTATAGCTTATATATACCTTGGGATAAACCTTATTGTTTTGTAGATAATATTCTATTTCATTTAAAACTTGATTATTTATATAATCATCTGTTCTAGGCCTATTTCCTATCTCTAAAAAATCATAAGCTTCTGCTAAAGTCATCACAACTCTCCTCTTACTTACGATTCCATTTATTTTCTTTTTAATCTCTAAAAATACTTTTTCATCTAAGCTTTTTGGAGTTTTATAACTCCTTAGTCTTAACTTTTCTTTATAATAAGGTTTAAATATAGAATGTCTTATAACATCATCATTTTCAGTATCATAATATAAATTGTAAATATTGTAGTCTTTACCACCTTTACAATAATCATCATAATCCATATATTGAAGTAATACTTCTATAAGTTCGTCATACTTATCTTTATCTATTATGAATTTCTTTTCATAACGTTTAAATGATTTAATTGCCATTTGTATTTCTCCTTTCAATCATTTATCTATTTGCTTTCATTATAAAAACTCAACCTTAACCAAACCTTAACCATAAAACAAAAATTTTTTAACATTTATTTCTTAGTAAACGTTAAGGTTAAGTTAAGGTTCAAACTATATAATCATTACTAGCAAATAACTTTGAACTTAAGATTTATTTAAGTTCATTTATTGGAGGTAATTTTTATGAAAAGAAAGTTTATTTTAATGTTAACTATAGCAACCTTAGCCTTAACAGTTACTGCATGTTCTAATAAAAACACATCTACTACTGATAATAGTCAAGCTTCTACAGTAATAGAAAATACTGATTCTGAAGAAATAGGCCCTATAGATGCCACAATAACTTTAGGCAATACTATAAGCGTAGATGGTGTTGGTGCTACAGTTGATAACAATAAGGTTACAATAACATCAGCTGGTACTTATTCAATAAATGGTACATTACAAGATGGGCAAATTATTGTTGATAGTTCTGATATAGAAAATGTTTATTTAGTGTTAAATAACGTAAATTTAACTTGTACAAATAGTGCTCCTATATATGTAAAATCTGCAAAAAATACAATTATCGTTTTACCTACCGGTACAGAAAATACTATAACTGATGGAGAAAGTTATGTTTATGAAGATACGGCAACTGATGAACCTAATGCAGCAATTTTCAGCAAAGATGATTTAACAATTAAAGGAGAAGGTTCCTTAACAGTTAATGCTAACTATAATAATGGAATCACAAGTAAGGATGATTTAAAAATAACTGGAGGAAATATTTCAGTAACTTCTGAAGATGATGGTCTTATGGGAAAGGATTCTATAACGATTAAAGGTGGGAATATTACTTTAAACTCTCAAGGCGATGGTCTTAAATCCACTAATATAGAAGATACTACAAAAGGTTATATATTAATCGAAGCTGGAACTTTAAATGTAACTTCTGGCTGTGATGGAATTCAAGCAGAAAGTAACGTAACAATAAATGATGGAGATATAACAATAACATCTGGTGGTGGAAGTGCTAACGCTAGTGCGAAAACAAATAATGATATGATGAATCCATGGGGGCAATTTGGTGGTCAAAATACAACCTCTACAGATACTGACACTTCAACAAGTACAAAAGCTATAAAAGCCACTACTAACATAACTATTAACGGTGGTAATATTAACATCGATTCTTCAGATGACTCACTTCATACAAACGATAGTATAGTTATCAATGGTGGAACTATAAATATGTCCTCTGGAGATGATGGTATTCATGCAGATACTACATTAGATATTAATGGTGGTGATATAAATATATCTAAGTCCTATGAAGGTATAGAAAGTACAACCATCAATATCAATGATGGAAATATACACTTAGTAGCTAGTGATGATGGGATAAATGCTGCTGGTGGAAATGATACTGCAACTACTATGGATAAATTTAGTGCATCAACTGGAACCCTTAATATTAATGGTGGATACTTATATGTTGATGCAAGCGGTGATGGTCTTGATGCTAATGGTTCTATAGAGATGACTGGTGGAACAGTAATTGTTAACGGACCTGAAAATAACGGAAATGGCTCTTTAGATTATGACGGAACATTTAATATATCTGGAGGTACTTTAATAGCAGCTGGAAGTTCTGGAATGGCTCAATCACCAAGCTCAACTTCTACACAAGCAGCAATTAATATATTCACAAACGGATCTGCTAACACTTTAGTTTCAATCCAAGATGAAAGTGGTAATGACATTACAACATTTGCTCCATCTAAGAGCTTTAGCTCATTAATAATATCTACACCAAACTTAAAAACTGATGGAACTTACAAAGTGTATACAGGTGGTTCTTACAGTTTAGATAGTATTGATGGTCTTTATAGTGGAGGAACTTATAGTAATGGTTCAGAACTTACAAGCTTCACTCTTTCTAATACAATTATGAGTGTTACTTCTTCTGGTGCTACTGAAGGTGGTAACTCTGGTATGGGCGGTATGAATGGAGGAATGCAAGGCGGTGGAGGCCGTGGTCAAAAACCAACCATGCCAAATTCTAATAACCCTACTATGCCTGGTGCACCTGTTGATGGAAACCCTGGAGCTACTCAAACTACTCCATAAACTTATAACTCTAAAAGATAATAAAAAAATGACTTCGACATAACAAATGCCGAAGTCATTTTTTTATTCTTCCCCATCATAAACATCTAGGAATGAATACTTTTCTCCATCTTTTTCCCATCCTAAGATAGAATTCATATTTACATTAGCCGCTGCCTTAAATATAGATTTATCTACATCATTAAAGTTTTCTTTTAATTTAGCAATAAGATCCTTTATTTCATGTCTCTTATTCCCTACCTTTTTAGCTGCAACCATACATGCACAGTTTAATGGCCAAAGCCCTGTATATCTTATAAATCTCTTTATATATTCTTCCTCTACATAGTAAAGAGGTCTTATAAGTTCCATATCTGGGAAATTATCTGCCTTTAACTTAGGAAGCATTGTTTTAAAGTTTCCTGCATAAAGTACATTTAACATAGTAGTTTCAATTACATCATTGTAGTGATGCCCTAAAGCTAATTTATTACATCCTAATTCTCTAGCTTTTGCATATAATGAACCTCTTCTCATTCTTGCACAAAGATAACATGGATATTCCTTAGCTTTTTCATCTATTATGTCAAATATCTTAGTTTCATAAATATGAACAGGAATATTTAAATGCTTACAGTTCTCTTCTAAAAGTTCTCTAATTTGTGGATGGTATCCTGGGTCCATAGCTATAAATTCTAATTCAAAATCAACCTGTCTATGCTTATGAAGCTCTTGAAATAACTTTGCCATAAGTAATGAGTCCTTACCCCCTGATATAGCAACAGCTATTTTATCTCCCTCTTCTACAAGATTGTAATCTTTTATAGCCTTTATGAACTTAGACCAAATTCCTTTTCTATATCTCTTAATAAGACTTCTCTCTATTTCTTCAAGAGTTTTTCTTTCTTCTTCTGGTATTATTCTTTCGCAACCAGTACCAGCAATACCGCTCATATAATCACCTCATAAGTATATTTTTTATATTAAAATAAAGTAACTTCTATTAAACATAACAATTTTACTCTAAATTAAGTATAAAATCAAATTTTAAGATTACCATTATTTTAGTGATTAATTTCCATTTTATAATCTCACTACTTACCTAATGATATTATTATGAGCAATAATACTATTTAGGTATTATTATTTCAAATATAGTGGCATATTCTTTATCATTGCTTACCTTTAGCCTTATGTTTCCTTTATGCATTTCAACTATCTTTTTAACAATAGCAAGACCTAATCCTGAACCTTCTTTATTTGTCCTAGATTCATCCCCTACAGTAAATGCATCAAAAATATTTTTAGCAATCTCCTCTGAGATCCCTACACCATTATCAGCTAGTATGATTTTATAATTATACTTTTCTCTAATTAATTTAAAATATATTGTTGTTCCTTTTGGATTATGTTTGATCGCATTTCCTAAAAGATTATCTAATACTCTCAGGAATTGAACCTTATCTATATTACATAACAATACTTCATCTGGAATATCAACATCTAAATCAAATCCTGTATCTAGTATATCTTCATATTTAATTGCAAGGTATGATCTAAAATATTCGCTTAAATCTACCTCGTTAAGTATAAGTTGAAAATCTGGATGTTCTAGTTTACTATATTCATAAAACATATTAATAAGCTCATTTAATCTAGTTGACTTGGTATAAATTATTTTTAAATATTTATTTAAATCCTCTTCTGATATAACTCCATCCACTAAAGCCTTAGAATACCCTTGTATAGTAGTTATTGGAGTCTTTAAGTCATGGGATATATCTGAAAGTATTCTTTGTTTATCATTAGTCAATCTATCTTTTTCTACTTCGCTATCTTCTAGCTTATTAACCATAATATTAAAAGCATCACATATTTGAACAAATTCTTTAGGCCCACTATAATCAATAATAGATCTGCTTTTACCTTCTGCAAGAGAATACATTGCCCCTTCTAACTTTTCCAATGGTCTTTTTACTTTTTTTCTTAATGCCATTACAAATATTATTGTACATATTATATATACTATCCCAACTGTAACTATTGAGCTTACTGACCAAAAATCTAATCTTTCTTGAAATCTCTCTTCATTTATCCTTTCTTCTTTTATAATCATTGTTCTTTTTTCATTTAACTTATTAGTAAAACTAAACTTCAAAACCTCATATTTCTCTGGATAAGTTCCTAATAAATACCCCAACTCTTCTTTTGTATAAGAGGAATATGAAGTATCTTCTACATCTCCAGCCCTATAAATAACATTTAAATCTTTATCAATAACCTCAACTAAGCTAACATCATATTCCACATCATTAGAATACTCATTATTAAATAAATTTTTATTCTTTAGAAGTAGTATTAATTCTTCTCCATTATTTCTAAATTTATAAGCATACGTGTATACACCACTACCATCATATTCCCTTATATAATTCAGTTCTCTTTCAGAATATCTATTAATTACAGAGCCGTCACCAAGATGATATATTACATTATTATTTTCGTCTAAAATATCTATTTGTCCATTTACTCCTGCAATCTTTTTTAGCTTTAATTCATCATATTTCTCTTCTGATAATAACTCTTGTTCTTTTTCTGTTAACCCTACTGGAATATTTAATTGTTTTGTAAATAATAACATTCCCAAATAAGTAATTAGCATTACTGTAAGAACAATAGCTACAGTAAATGCAATATAATTACTTATTAGCAAAGAAAAAATACTTCCTCTTTTCTTCTTCTTATACCTTTTCAAACTTATAACCTAACCCCCTTACATTCTTTATATAAATAGGATTTTTGGGGTCATCCTCTAGCTTTTCTCTTATTTTATACATATGAACCATTATAGTATTATCGTCATTTTCAAAATATTCACCATTTACATTTTCATATATTTGAATTTTAGTAAAGACTCTTCCTGGCGATTTCATAAGTAATGCTAAAATTTTAAATTCAGTAGGTGTTAATTTAATTTCTTGGCTATCTTTATATACCATAAATGTATCTGAATTTATGGTTACGTTTCCTACCCTAACTATTTCATCTTCTTTTATTACCTCTTCATTCTTATAGTCATAAGTACGTCTAATTAAAGATCTTACCCTAGCCACAACTTCTAAAGGATTAAAAGGTTTAGTCAAATAATCATCAGCCCCTAAGTCTAATCCTAAAATCTTATCGCTATCTAAATTTCTAGCTGAAAGTATTAAAATTGGTAAAGTTCCTATTTCCCTAATTTTTTTAGTAAGCTCATACCCATTTAACTTAGGCATCATTATATCTAGTATTGCAACAGAAATATCATTACTTTGAATCAACTTTAAAGCTTCTTCACCATTAGTTGCAGAAATAACCTCATAATTTTCTTTTTCTAAATATAGCTTTAATAATCCAATTATATCTTCATCATCTTCAGCAATTAATATCTTATTTCTCATAACTTCCCTCCAATTTTGATTTCAAAGTATTTAATGCTTATCCTATAAATATAATATCACTTTGCATACTACTTTTATATAGCTTAACTATTCATATCTTAACGCATCTATAGGATTCATCTTTGCAGCTTTACTTGCTGGATAATATCCAAAAAATACTCCTATTGCCATAGAGAACGTAACTGCATAGAATATAGCTTGTACATTAGGCTTGACTGCCTTTCCTAAAATAGTGGTTATTATTGTACCTAATCCCATACCTGTTAATATTCCTATAATTCCACCTATAAGACAGATTATTACTGCTTCTATTATAAATTGTAGTAATATCACTTTTCCCCTTGCACCTAATGCTTTTCTAATACCTATCTCCTTAGTTCTTTCCGTAATAGAAACCATCATTATGTTCATAACTCCTATACCACCTACAAGAAGCGAAATTGCTGCTACTCCACTTATGGCAAGTTTTACACTATCTAGCATCTTATTAACTGATTTCATCATTGATTCCATACTATAAGCCATAGCTGTTACCTTTGAATTACGATTATAGAAGCTTCCAAAAAACTGATTTGTATTTAAAAGTAAACTATCTATATCAGCTTCTGTAGATGGTAATATTGTTGCATTCATATATCCTTCTGGCTTTTTTGATATCTTTTTAGCTGTTGATATTGGTATAAATAAATTAGTTAATTCTTCTCCATTACTATTAAATGATACTTCACCATCATTTTTTACATATTCATATACTCCACTTATATATATACGTATTATATTATTTTCTAAAGTAATTTCAAAACTTTGTCCTAAAACTTCTTCATATGTAAATTTACCACCAAAGTATTTATCTACAAATTTATCACTTACCACTGCGACATATCTAGTATTCACTATATCATCATCATTAATAAATCTACCTTGTAAAATATTAATTTTTTCTACATTAAAATAATCTTTATTAATTCCCTTTATTGAAACTTCAGCTTTATTTTTTCCGTTAGTAAGCTTATTACTTCCTACATCCTCTACAAGAGATATTGCTGAAATATCCTTTTTAAACATTTCTTTGTAATCATCTATCATATCATTTGTTATATAATCTTTTTCTTGAATTTCATAATATTCATATACAACTTCTTCATCTTCAGTTCCAAAATCCTTTTGCTCTAACCCAAGATGTATATTTCTAGCTCCAACTCCAGACATTTCGCTAGTTATGGAACTAGCTAAAGAATCTCCAACTGTCACAATTGCAATTACAGATCCTATACCTATAATTATTCCTAACATAGTAAGCACTGAACGCATCTTGTTTGCAAATAAACTATTAATAGCCAGTTTTATATTTTCAATTATCCCCATTATAAGCTCTCCCTTCTCTGTCACCTATTACATGTCCATCTTTAATAGTAACAACCCTTGGGCATTCTTCTGCTAATTCTTTGCTGTGTGTTATTAGAACTATAGTCTTACCTTGTTTTCTATTTAATTCATGAAAAATATCCATCACAGTTCTACTTGTCTCACTATCTAAAGCTCCTGTAGGCTCATCTGCTAATATAATGGTAGGATCATTAGCTAAACTTCTAGCAATAGCAACTCTTTGCTTTTGTCCTCCTGATAATTCATTAGGTTGATGATTTCCTCTATCCCTCATTCCTACCATCTCTAATAACTCTCCTGCTCTTTCTACTCTTTTCTTAGGAGACATTCCTGCATAAAGCATAGGTAGTTCAACATTCTTAATTGCACTAGTACGTCCTATAAGATTAAAATTTTGAAATACAAAACCTATCTTCTCATTTCGTATTTTACTCATCTCTTCATCTGGACACTTTTTAAGATCTACACCTTCTAAAAAATACTCACCTTCAGTAGCTTTATCCAGTACACCTATAATATTCATAAGTGTAGATTTACCTGAACCTGATTCCCCTACTATAGCTACAAATTCCCCTGGATAAACTTTCAAGTCTATTCCATGTAAAATTTCTAGCTCATTAGGTTGTCCAATATAATATTTCTTAACTATTTTACTCATATCTATTAGAGGCTCTATATTATTTACATTCTTCATATTATTTAAAAACCTCCATTTATCACAGGTTCCATATTATTGATATCCATCTCTTCTAAGTTTATGTTAGCTTTTACTTCTACACCCTCCTTAAGCTGATCTCCACTTACTTCAATATAATAATCATTTTTCATTCCAGTAGTAACTTTAACTTCTTTAAATTCCCCTGTTTCATTTTTAATAGAAATTTTACTTTCTTCTCCTTCACCACTTACAGCATCTAGAGGAACAACAAAAACATTTTCTTTACTTGATATAATTATCTCCGCTTTTGCTTTTGCTCCTATAAATAATCCCTTAGAATTACTTACTGCTATATCAGCTGAAAAACCACTATTGTTCTCTGCTTGGCTTGCTGTTGGAGAAATTCTTACTAACTCACCTTCTATTTTATCTGCCAATGAGTCACTAGATATTTTAGCCTTCATTCCTACAGTAACTTTTGTAATATCATATTCTGGTATGTTAACTGTTATTATTAGCTTGTCCATAGATTGAATTGTAGCTATTACTCCTTCCGTCATACTTCCTACTGTAGCTTTTAACTCAGTAATCTTCCCATCGGACTCAGCCTTTAATACTGTTTTAGTTAGCTTCTCCTCTAACGCTTTTAATTCATCGTTTTTATCTAACTTTTGTATTTGAGTATCTATTTCTTTAATATTTTCATTTAATGTTGCAATTTCTGAATCATCACTATTTATAGTTTTAGCTCTGGTTGATACAGCTGAGTCATATTCAGCTTGAGCATTTTGTTTACCAGTAAGTTTTCCATTATACTTTTCAAATGCACTATTATAACTTTCTGTAATTCTATCATAATCATATAAACCCTTAGCCTGTTCTAATTCAGCTTCTTTTAAAGTTAGATCCTCTTGAGACTTTTTATATTCTTCATACTCCTTTGAATCTGTTTTTCCGCCTGCATTTATCCATATATTATATAAATTGTCCCTAGTTGAAACAGACTTATCATAAGCTTCTTTCTTTTCTCTTATTGCACCAAGCATAGTGTTGTATTTAGATTCCTCACTTTGAAAGCTTTCTTTATAAGTTTCTAATTCATTGTTTGCTGAATCTAAGTTTTGCTTCGCTATTCCTACTAGTTTATCTTGCTCTGCTAAACTTATAGCTTTGTTGGATTTAGCCGTATTTAAACTATTAACAGCTTTATCATAACTGGACTTTAATCTTTGCCTTTCAGATGATATTTCTTGTTTCTTATTTTCTATTTCCTTTTTTATAGATGTATCATCTAATACTGCAATAATATCACCTTTTTTCACCAAATCCCCAACCTTAACATTAACAGTTTTTATTTTTTCTGCTAAGGCACTAGTTACACTAGTTACTTCAGCACTTTCAATTTTTCCATTTACAGCAATAGAATCATAAATGCTACTTTTCTCTAAGCTAACTGTACGAACATAATCTCCTATACTATTTAATTCACTAGTAGAATTCCCCTTTAACTTAATAAGAATTATTCCACCACCAATAGCTATAATAAGTCCTATTGCGATAATCCCTTTTTTATATTTTTTAACAAGACTTTTCACTTTATTT